>OBEQ010110839.1_pt1 | contig 20534 bp, 19 predicted proteins | sample 1670901 | NCBI WGS metagenome assembly OBEQ01 (sample SAMEA104232315, study PRJEB22302) | groundwater metagenome | biome: forest; feature: aquifer; material: groundwater | place: USA | collected 2011-08-07 | depth 5.4 m
CCCCTGCCAGGGCAGTACAATCGATATAACTGTTTGGCCGCCATTGCTGTAGCCAAACAACTTGATATACCTGATGAAATAATTAAAAAAGCTTTAAAAACATTTAAAGGTGTAAAAGGCAGATTTGAAAAAATTCCGACTAAATTCGGTTTCGAAGTAATTATTGATTTTGCCCATACACCGAATGCGATTGAAAAGGTATTATCTACATTGCGGCCGCTAGTTGAGGGTAAAATCATCCATGTATTTGGTTCGGCAGGCTTGCGTGATTACACCAAACGACCCCTGATGGGTGAAATGAGTGCCAAATACGCAGATAAGATTGTTTTGACCGAAGAAGATTATCGAACCGAAGATGTGAATCAGATTATTTCCGAAATTGCCCAAGGAGCGATTAAAACCGGAGCCAAAGAATTACCAGTCAAACAATCAGTTCAAACGCCGAAAGTAAGACACGCGGTTTTTTTCCGGATTCCCCAGCGACAAAAAGCAATCGATTTCGCAATTAAGCTGGCTCGTAAGGGCGATACTGTTATATTAACCGGTAAGGCTCATGAAAAAAGTTTGTGCCGCGGTACTACCGAATATGAATGGAGTGAACACCAGGCGGTTGAGAATGCGCTCAAAAATTTACCATAAATATGCTCATATACCATGAAAACAATACAATTACTTTTTCTCTTTTTTCAGCTTTTCCTGACTTAGTTTGTGCTCTATCGACCAGAAAAATAGGTAGTTTAATAGTGCATAAACAGTTGGTAGAAAACGCATTACCATTGACAGCGCAAATTCCGGTAGCACTTAACGAATTGGTAGTTATGGAACAGACCCATGGTAATTTGGTGGTAACAGTGGATGAGGATTACGCGGGAAAATTTGTCAGTGGTGCAGACGGCCTCATAACGGGGCAAAAAGATTTATTCTTAACGGTTAACACAGCAGACTGTGTGCCACTTTTCTTTTTTGATCCGATTAAAAAATTAGTTGCCACAGCTCATGCAGGTTGGCGTGGGACACTGGGAAGAATCGCAACTGAGATAATTGCGCATATGCTGTTACTCGATAGCGATCCGCAAGATATTTTGGTGGTAATTGGACCCCACATTGGGACGTGTTGTTATTCTGTTCCAGTTGAGCGCGCACAGGCACTCAAACAGGAATTTCCCCAATCAATGGGAGTTTTTCAGAATCAAAATCAGTGGTATATTGATTTAGGAATTCTTAATAAAGAACAGCTCATGCAGGTTGGCGTAAGTCCAAAACATATTGAGGCACCAATTGCTTGTACTTCTTGTCAAAATGATGTCTATTTTTCATATCGCAAGGATACCAAAAATACTTTTGGGGAAATGCTGGGTATAATAGGATTGCGTTCATATGGACTTACTTAATAAAGCCAAATATAAAGCGATTCATTTTGTGGGTATTAAAGGTGTAGGCATGACTGCATTAGCGGTGCTTGCTAAACAAATGGGGATTACCGTGACTGGTTCTGATGTTGCCGAAGAATTTGTAACCGAGGCGACACTTAAACAGTTTGATATTGAATATAAAAACGGTTTTGCTGGTGGGAATATTCCTAAACAATGTGATCTAGTTATTTACACTGGCGCACATGGGGGAAGTAAAAATTCGGAAGTATTTGAAGCAAAATTGCGCAATATTCCGGTTATGCCGCACGGTCGGGCACTGGGTATGTTTATGGAAGGGAAGCGGAGTATTTCAGTATCCGGGTCGCACGGTAAAACCACCACTGCGGCAATGATTGCTTTTATATTAACGAGTGCAGGCCTTGATCCCTCATTTGCAGTGGGGTGTGGAGAAATCCTTAATCTGCATACGCCCGCGCGCGAAGGAAATGGTGAATGGTTCGTAGCAGAAGCTGATGAATATGTGACTGATCCTGGTGTTGATCCGACTCCCCGCTTTTTATGGCAAAAACCGGAATATCTGATGATTACTAATATTGATTATGATCATCCTGATGTCTATCCAAATCTCAAAAGCATCCAGGATACTTTTGTTGTGTTTAGTCAGAAAATTTCAGAAAACGGCACAGTCATTCTTAATCTGGATGATCCAGCAAGTCAGGGAGTCATGACGCAAATCGCACGGCCAATTGTAACGTATGGTACTGCTAAAGATGCCGAGTTTAGAATTGATAAAGTAACTTTTAAACAAGGACAAACACATTTCGAAGTCTATGCTCGGAAGAAGAAACTGGGTTCATTTACGCTGCGAATTCCGGGTCTCCATAATGTGCACAATGCAACTGCTGCAATTGCAATGCTCACAGCCGTGGGTTTATCAGTTTCGCAAATTAAGGCTGGATTAAACCAATTTGCTGGTACAAAACGCCGATTTGAATACATTGCGCTATATTGGGATAAGTTATTGTTTGATGATTATGCCCATCACCCAGCCGAAATAAGCGCTACGCTAACTGCTGCTCGAAAGTGGTATCCTAAAAAACGAATTATCGCCATTTTTCAACCTCACACCTATTCCCGAACTCAAGCCTTACAAACTGAATTTGCGAGCTGTTTCGAAACGGCGGATGAGGTTTTAATCACGGAGATTTACGCTTCGGCGCGGGAAACAGTAATTCCAGGAATTTCTGGAAAATCACTCTGGCGGGCTGTGACAAAACACAAAAAAAGCGCTTATTATGCTCCAAATAAACGTGATGTGTTAGAATATATAAGCACCCAAACGAGAAGTAACGACCTCATTATCACCATGGGTGCCGGCGATATTTTTACCTGGTTACCGGAAATTACCAAAGCACTGTAAATGGATATATTAAGCAAACTTGAACAATTATTAGGAACTGGCAGGATTAAACTACACGAACCACTCGCCCGTTTTACGACACTTAAAATAGGTGGACCAGCCGAATATTTTTTCGTGGCGGGAACGACTCAGGAATTAGTCAGCGCCATAGCCGCAGCAGAGAGCGTAAAAATTCCCCTCACTGTTTTAGGCGGAGGCACCAACGTAGTAATTTCAGACTCAGGATTGCCGGGTTTAGTGATTCGTAATGAAAGTCGCGCAATTAAAATTATCAAACGCTTAGGTTCTATAAAGAATGGTAATACTTCCATTAATCAAGCGTTAGTTGAGGTAGATAGTGGAGCATTGATTAACCAATTAGTCCGTTTCACCTGTGATCAAGGACTAGCTGGATTGGAACGGCATTTAGGGTTACCGGGGACAGTTGGGGGAGCGCTATATATGAACTCCAAATGGACCAAGCCGCCTACCTACGTGGGTGATGTTTTATATAAAGCAAAAATAATTGAAAAGGGCGGAAAAATTAAAATTGTCGATCAAAAATACTTTAATTTTGCCTATGATCAAAGTATTTTACAGCGGTCCCGTGAAATCGTCATCCAAGCGACATTTTTACTCAAAAAAGACGATCCCAAATTATTGTGGGAACGAGCCAACATCTCCATGGAATATCGCAAACAAACCCAGCCGATGGGAGTAGCTACAGCTGGCTGCACGTTTCGTAATATCCCCCTGTCTGACGCGGTACGAATTGCTACACCCAATAATACAACTTCAGCTGGATTTCTGGTTGACCAGGTTAACCTCAAAAATTTTCAAATCGGCCAGGCCAAGTTTTCCGACAAGCACGCCAATTTTATACTAAATGAAGGCAATGCTACGGCTGCGGATGTTACAGGCTTAATTAATGAGGCGAAGAAGCGAGTGAAAGAAAAGTTTAACGTTACCATTGAGCCAGAAATTGTGTTACTAGGAGAATTTAACTGATGGAAAAACTAATGATTACCGGTGGTAAACCCTTAAAAGGTACGATTAGCGTAAGTGGGGCCAAAAATGTGGCCATGAAAGTCATTTTAGCTTCATTGTTAACAGATGAAACCTTAAAGGTTAAAAATATCCCTTTAATTTCCTCAGTCCTAGGCACTACGAAAATTATCGAACCATTAGGTGTCAAAGTTGAACGCACCGATCATGAATTAATCTTAAATGCGCGAGAAATTCATAACCATAAAGTGCCACTTGAACTTGGCGGCCTCTATCGAACCGCTACTATGGTTATAGGGCCCCTTTTGGCCCGGTTTGGTCATGCGGTAGTACCTAACCCGGGTGGGTGTCGGTTGGGTAAGCGACCCGTTGATTGGCACATCAACGCCTTAGAAAAAATGGGTGCAACCATTAGCTATAAAGATGGTTACTTTTATGCTCAGACCAAAAAACTCCATGGGGCGCACATTACATTCGCCAAAAATACCCATACCGGAACCGAAACAATTATTTTAGCTGGAGTATTGGCAGAGGGGGAAACGATTATTGAAAATGCAGCCGAAGAACCCGAGGTTGATGATTTAATTACCATGCTTAATCAAATGGGCGCTCATATTACTCGTTCCCAGCGGACGATTACAATTTCTGGCGTGCCTAAATTACACGGGACGACGTATACAATCATGTCTGATCGCAATGAAATTGCGACGTATGCGGTAGCCGCAATTGCGAGCGGCGGCGATATTATAATTAAAGGTACCGAGCGTCTGCATTTAGAAGCTTTTTTGACAGCGCTTGATAGAGCTGGTGGTGGCTGGGAGGCAATCGATGAGACGACGATCCGATTTTACTGGAAAGGGCAACTGCAGCCATCAACGATTATTACGGCTCCCCACCCGGGGTTTATGACTGATTGGCAGCAACCATGGGCGGTGCTGATGACTCAAGCCAAAGGTGTTTCTACCATTCATGAAACCGTGTTTGAAAATCGTTTTTCCTATGTCTCTGAACTTAAAAAAATGGGCGCCAAAATTGATTTTTTTGAGCCATACGTCAAAAATCCTAAGGAGTTTTATAACTTTAACTGGGCAGATAGGATTGCCGGCTACTTTCAGGGAATTAAAATTTTGGGCCCCGCGCGGCTTCATGAGGCAGTTTTGGAAATGACCGATATTAGAGCCGGCGCCACTTTAGTAGTAGCTGCTTTGGTGGCACATGGTACCTCGGTCCTTTCTGAAGTCGAACATTTAGATAGGGGATACGAAAAACTCGATGAGCGGCTGCGTAATTTAGGTGCTACCATTAAAAGAGTAAAAGAAGAAATTTAAGGAGAACTATGAAAAATAGTACCGTTATTCTGCTTGCGGGGGGTAAGTCAACCCGCTTTTGGCCACTACCGCACAAGATGACGTTGCCTCTTATGGGTAAGACTTTTTTAGATCATCAAATTGAAATGGTGCTTACTCAAGGATTTACCGATATTATCGTGGTAGTGACGGAAAAAATTGCCAAACAGACGTACAGCGATCAAGTTAAAATCGTAGTGCAAAAAGGTGAGGGGCAAGCCGCGGCTTTAATCTCTGCCAAAGAATTTATTACAGATAAACCTACATTGGTTATTAATGCCGATGACATTATTTCACCTGATATTTTTAAAACGATCGCCGCTCGAGCGGACGATCAGGTCAATTTAATCGTGGGCACAGAATTAGATGAATACTTTCCGGGTGGTTATCTGGTTTTAGACGGTCAAAAGGTGATAAAAGTTTGGGAAAAGCCGGGAGCAGGTTTTGAACCAAGTAAATTTATGAAACTAGTGTGTGATTATTTCATCAGCGGGACTGCTTTAATTAAAGTTTTAGAACAGCACAAATCATTTAATCCTGATTCGTGGTATGAAGATGCTTTAACGGATTTAATCCGAGCAGGTCAGACGTTTGAACTAATCCAATACGATGGTGTATGGATTCCGGTGAAATATCCCTGGCATCAACTAGAATTAATGGATTATTTTTTAAATAAAATTAAGGCTAGCAGTATTGACGAATCAGCGACGGTCGATAAAACAGCCACACTTATAGGACCAGTGGTGCTGGAAAAAGGTGTGCGGGTGATGGAATATGCTAAATTAGTTGGCCCCGTATATATCGGCGCGGGTACGATCGTTGGTAATCATACATTAGTGCGTCAGTCGATGGTTGGTGAGAACTGTGTTATCGGATTTAGTTCTGATGTAACGCGTAGCTATATGGCTGATAATTGTTGGTTTCATTCCAATTATTTGGGTGATAGCGTGATTGCCAGTGACGTAGGGATGGGAGCAGGTGCAATACTGGCTAATTTACGCCTTGATGAAGGTGAGATACATTCACACATTAAGGGACAGCGCACTGGCAGCAGACGGCACAAGTTGGGTGCGATTGTGGGGTCTGGCGTACGAATTGGCGTCGGTGTCTATATCATGCCGGGAGTTAAAGTCGGTCAAAATAGCTCAGTGGGAGCCGGAGTACTTCTGCAAAGTGATTTACCAGATAATAAACGTTGTTATATCAAACAAACGTTAACGATCGAAGAAAACACTGTTTCTCTTTCTAAAGATAGAGAAAAATTTAGAAAGAGAATATAATCAGCTAAACTACTAAAAGTTTGATAAATACCCTTCGATTAGCTACAATAGGGCCTAATGAAGCGCTGTCCGATTCTGATTCTGCCCGGCTGGATGTTGGGGCCTAGCCGGTTTTTACCGCTGGAGATTGAGCTTAAAAAACACGGGTTTAAAACCTACACGATTGATTTTCCCGGTTTTGAAGAGGGAGAAAAGATTATTAAGCCCTGGAAATTAGAAAATTACACTACTTATCTTCAAAAATTCCTCGCGCAGAAACGGATTTCCCAGGCAATTTTTATCGCTCATTCATTTGGGGGTAGAGTTGCGCTTAAATTACTGAGTGAAAAACCCGAGTTGGGCTACCGACTCATCCTAACCGGTACTCCCGGGTATCGCTCAGTCAATACCAATAGACTCTTTGCCATAGCAACCATTTCAAAAATTGGTAAAGGAATTATCTCGTTGCCGCCTTTATCGATTTTTGAAGATCTAGCGCGTAAATTATTTCATTTTCTCGTCGGCGCGCATGATTTATCTCAAGTGGAGGGATTTATGAAGCAAACATTTATCAACATTGTAGAAGAAGATCTGGAGAGCTATATGCAAAAAATCTCGATGCCAACGTTGTTATTATGGGGAGCTGATGACCCACTCGTTTCAGTTGAAATTGCCAAGAAAATGCAGCAAACCATTTCCACGGCGCAATTAGTAGTTGTGCCCGGTCGGCGACACAATTTTCTTTATCGCGAGCCAAAAGTATTTGTGATTGAAGTCATGAAGTTTTTGCGTAAAGTTGAATGAATATGCTCATAAGCGCAGCCATACCATTATTACTAATTTTATTTCTAATTCGCAGCATCCGAAATCTACTCTACCAACTTTTTTTCTGGCAAAAGAAAGAGTATCGGTGGGATACCATGTGGTTACACCTTAAATCCAGTAGTGGACAACGGTGGGTGTTTGGAAAAATATCTTTAATTAAATGGGTTCTCCTTTCCGGATACGCCACATTTTATGTCGCAAAAATAAAACCGCCGAGTAACTTTCCTGGAATCGAGCTAGTTCCACTTATCCTCTTTTTTGCGCTTGAAGTAGTATTGTTATTTCGTGAGTGGGTAAGTACTATTAAAGCCCCAAAATTTACGCCTAAAACGCTGGTGATTATTGCTGCCGTTATTCTATGTGGCCTTATACTGTATCTAAAAACTGCACTGCCATTACCGCTTAAACTTTTGTTACTTGATAAGTTGTTAGCAATACTCGTAACCGGGTTAATTTTAATAACTGGTATTCCCGCCCTCATTTGGCGAAAAATTATAATTTGGCAAGCAACCAACAAAATTAAAACATACCCCAAATTGATTCGAATCGGAATCACTGGCAGTTTTGGTAAAAGTTCAACTAAAGAATATTTAGCGGCTTTATTGACAAAAAATTATACCGTAGCTAAGACCGAAAGAACTGACAATACTGATATTGGAATTTCCAAAACGATACTAAAACAGGTTAATGACAAAACTCAAGTTTTAATTGTTGAAATGGGAGCTTACAAAAAGGGTGAGATTAAGACTGCCTGTCAAATCGTGCGACCAACGATTGGAATTGTCACCGGTATTAATGAGCAGCACATTGAATTATTTGGATCTATTTCAAATACTCGACAAGCAAAATATGAATTAATTGAAGCTCTACCTGTCACCGGACTAGCGGTTTTTAACGGAGAAAACGAATATACTCGGCTCATGGCGCGTAAAACAAAAAATAAGCAGGTAATTGAATACGGGTTTAATAAAAAAAGTGATGTTTGGGCCAATCAAATTAAGCAGAAAGAAGATGGAGTTGATTTTATACTTCATTTGAGAGCTCAACAAATAGACTGTAAAACCAATCTTTTGGGCAAACATCAAGTACTTAATTTACTCGCCGCGGCTGCAGTGGGAGACTATTTAAAAATATCTAACTCAGAAATTAAGTCCACTATTGGTAAACTTCCGTACTTAGAGAGCCGATTGAAGAAAGTGGGGCGGTTTCATGGAGCAACTTTGATTGATGACACTTTCAATGTTAATCCCCAATCGATTATGGCCGCAGTTGATTATTTACAACTTTACACTGGAAACAAATATTTAGTCCTAACTCCGATGATTGAATTAGGAAAATACGCTGCTCAGTTACACGAAACAGCAGCAGCATATGGATCAAAACACCAGGTTAATTTTTTAGTCACCAATAACAGTTTTTACAAAGAAATTGTGGCTGGAGCTAAAAAATATAATGGTTCGGTGATTTTAACTAATCAAAAACAGTTAATAAAAAAGCTTCAAAAGTCGCTGCAAACCGGTGACGCGGTAGTTTTTTGCGGTAAAGAAGCCCGACACATATTACGCCGTTTTAAAATATGATTAATTTGCCAGTTGCCATAGGATTGTCGCCCAATACAGGCCGCGATGATTATGTTCGCGCGTTTAAAACGCTTATACAACCCTGGAAATGGAAACAAGGAGAATCAATTCAAGAAGTTGAGGATTGGTTTAAAAACTATTTTTCTGCCAGGAGCGCTGTAGCATTTAATGCGGGAAGAAGTGGATTACTGGCAATTCTGACCGCATTTGGAATTGGCAGCGATGACGAAGTTTTAGTACAGGCTTTTACATGCGTGGCTGTACCCAACAGTGTGTTGTGGGCAGGTGCTCAACCAGTGTTTGTCGATATCGATGCATCATTAAATATTGAAATTGCTGACGCACAAAAAAAAATTACGCCCCACACTAAAGCGTTGATAGTTCAACATACCTTTGGAATTCCGGCCGACATGGAGAAGATAGTCTCCTTTTGCAAAAAACATAAAATAGTACTGATCGAAGATTGTGCTCATGCCCTTGGTGCTAGATATAAAGGAAAATTAGTCGGTACATTCGGTGATGCAGCTTTTTTTAGTTTTGGTAGAGACAAAATTATTTCATCAGTGTTTGGCGGAATTGTGATAACGAACAATAAAATATACTCAACAAAAATTACTCAATACTTCGAGCAATTAAAATACCCAAGTTATTTCTGGATTTTACAACAACTCTTGCATCCTTTGGTATTATCTATAGTTTTGCCAACATATACTATTTTAAATTTCGGTAAAGCCTTACTTTGGTTTTTCCAACAAATCAATCTATTGTCACTCCCCGTATACAAACTAGAGAAAATTGGCAAACAACCTCGCAATTTTCCACAAAAATACCCAAATGCCTTGGCTCAACTTTTGCTCATTCAACTGCAGAAACTAGAACAAATGAATACCCGACGTCGAGAAATTGCCGAGCAATACTTCACAAAATTATCGGCTGCGAAGCTCAAACTACCGGAAAAAATGCCGGAGGCTGTTTATTTACGATTCAATGTTATAACCACTCATGCCGACCAGTTGCGGTTCCAAGCCAAAAAACAAAAAGTACTCTTAGGCAATTGGTACACGCATTTAATTGATCCTAAAGGTACTGATTGTAACATCGTAGGTTACGAATCGGGAAGCTGTCCCAATGCCGAACGAATCGCTCAACTGAGTCTTAACTTGCCGACTTACGAGAGATTAACGCAAAAACAAATACAGCAAATAATCAATCTTTTAAACAAAGTTGAGGGGGTATGAATCCGGAATTATTGATTAAACACTTACTCGTGGGACAAATGCAAACTAATTGTTATCTGGTTATTGACCAGCATGCAAAAGAGGCTGTAATTATTGATCCGGGCGATGATGGTGGGTATATTAGCAACACTTTAAGTGATCTAGGAGTTACTCCAACCCAGATTATCGCCACGCATGGTCATTTTGACCATATTTTAGCCACGCGAGAGCTACAATTGGCATTTCAGATTCCTTTTAAAGTCCACGCAGCAGACGAATTTTTAGTAAATCGCATGCAACAATCTGCAGCCTTTTTTCTTAAAATCCAAATTACCGACCCGCCGCCGCGTATCAACTCATGTATAAAAGCTGGTGCAGTAATTAGTGTAGGTGATTATAAATTACAGATTTTTGAAACACCAGGACATACTCCTGGAAGTATTTGTTTGTATACAAGCGACGCAGGTATTTTATTTTCAGGGGACACTTTGTTTGCACATGGTGGCGTTGGGAGAACTGATTTCGAATACTCTTCTTTGCAAAATTTACAAACCTCGCTTCGTCGAATTTTGAGTTACCCTGCGGAGACTGTAATTTATAGTGGTCACGGGTCATCAAGCACTATCGCTGCGGAGCGACCGTTTCATGAGGGTTAAAGTGACAAGCGGAACGTAACTGAGTATAATATGTGGGTATGAATCTTCAGATTGAAATCAGAAAAGCTTTGGATTGGATCATGTCTCAACCTCCGGTTATTCGGATTATTCTTTTGTTTGCGGTGTTAATTTTTGTCATTATTCCTTTTGGTATCCCCGCCGCCATCATTTATCTTTTTTGGACTATTTTTAAAAGTCGAGAACACGCAAACTAAACTACACCCATGAAAAATACGCTCTACCGCGTTTTCCAAAATAGCGGCTTAATTATTGTTTCCTTAGGGCTTTTATATGGCGGAGTGCGGATTTTGCAAACTCAAATCCCTTTTTGGAGTTTACTGTATGGAATTCCAGCAGTGAGTTTAGGAATTGCCATGACTGTAATTTCATTTAATGAAATTGCCAAAAATAGAACAGCCCGCGCCACTGAATATCATCAAATTCCCTGTAAAGTATGCAATAAAATGACGCTGGCTCCGATGTTGATCGATGAGGTAGTTTGTTCCAACTGCCAGTATAAAATGGCTCGGCGGCTAAATATTGGCGTATTACTGTTATTTCTATTACTCGCAATTCCAGTTACTGTTCATTTAGTCCAACAGTCTCAGGATATCAGACAAAATGCTCAGGGACCGGTGAAATGCGAAGCGGGGGCTTGGGATCCGTTGAGTTGTCGCTGCGGAGCTTGGAGTAGTTGGATAAAATGTTCTTCAAACACGGCTGGTCGTCTGTGTGGCTCTACACCATTTTGTTGCCAACAGCCAGCAGCGGGTAAATGGAATTGCCAAATAGCCCCAAACAATAAATAGAATCCATTCCCGATTACGGTCGGGAAGTGTCAAACAAATAAATTTTAAGGTAGTTACATATTAAGTTATGGAATCAAAAATAACCATCGCAGAAATTACGGATCGAGAGATTTGGGAAAAATTTATTAACCAGTACGGCTCTTGGAGTTTATTTCAGGGTTTTACGTGGGGAGAAGTACAAAAAGCGCTGGGCCAAAAAATTTTACGCCTAGGAATGTATGAAAAAAACGAGTTAGTTGGTGTGGCGCAATTGTTTATTGTGCGGGCTAAGCGTGGTACATTTCTACATATTCGACAGGGACCAGTTTTTAAGCAGCAACACCCGGTTTATTGGGAGGCACTGCTTAAATACTTACGGCAAATGGCCCAGCGCGAGGTAGCTTGGTTTATCCGTGTAAATCCAATGATTGAAGATTCTCTTACTCATCGTGGGTTGCTTAAACAATTTGGTTTTCAGCCCGCACCAATTCATGCGATGGATGCAGAGGTTTGCTGGGTACTTGATTTGGATAAAAGCGAAGCAGAACTTCTTGCGAATATGCGTAAAACGACTCGATATCTGATTCGTCAGGCAGAGAAGATGGATCTGATTATTAAAGAAAGCTCTAATATTAAGCCATTTATGCAACTTTACGATGAAACTACGAAACGGCAGCGGTTTGTGGGGCATCGGGGAATTGAGGAAGAATATGCAATATTTTCACGACAAAAACAAGTCATACTATTGACAGTAGAACATCAAGGAGAAGTTTTATCTGGAGCCCTCATTTTGCTCTTTGGTACTCAAGCAATCTATCATCATGGAGCTTCGCTTACTTCTAAAATCCCGGCTAGTTACCTGTTGCAGTGGCGAGCAATTATAGAAGCTAAAAAACGGGGTTTAAAACTCTATAATTTCTGGGGAATTGCTCCGGATGCCTCTGGCAAGCATCCCTGGGCCGGAATTACGCTGTTTAAAAGAGGTTTTGGAGGTAAAGAATTGCGATTTTTGCACGCGCATGATCTTGCCCTCTCCCCTTTTTACGCGCTTTCTTATACTATTGAAAAGATGAGGAAAATCCGTAAAGGCTATTAAAATGCCCTTTTTTGACCTATAGTCTATAATAGTATCTGTATATGGGAGACATTGTTAAACAGCACCATATTTCCCTTAAAAACGCTCTAGCCGGAATTAAATGGGCGGTATCAACTCAACCTAATTTCCGCGTCCATTTTTTGCTTTCCGCTCTAGCTGTTGGGGTAGGTTTTTTTGTGAGACTTGCGCCAAATGAATGGGTGCTTCTGGTGTTTACTATCTTTTGGGGTATGTCGGCGGAAATGATCAATACCGCCATTGAATCAATGTGTGATTTAATTACGACGGAGTGGAAGAAAGAAATAAAAATTGCCAAAGATGTGGCTGCTGGCATGATGTTAACAGTGGCTACCGGATCGATATTTGTTGCCCTATTTCTTCTTCTACCTAAACTTCTGATTAAATTTTTTGGTTAATAGGCATGATTATTATCCTCACCATATTACTGTTATCTTTTTTTGTTAATAGTTTACTTTTTATTCCCTTCATTAATATTTTATACAAGTTACGTTTCCAGCGCCAAAAACAAAAAACCCGCGATGCTTTTGAAAAACCAACTCCTATTTTTGATAAATTTCACCAGAAAAAAGCCGGCACGCCGTTGGGTGGAGGACTACTACTTATTATTCTTACCGCTGTGATGTTTCCGTTACTGTTATTACTACTCCATTATTTTTTTGTGCCTATTACGGTCGTGTATCATCTGTCTCACGAGGTAAAAATTCTCTTATTTACTTTTTTGTCCTTTGGATTACTGGGCCTTTATGACGATTTAAAAAAAACGTTTGGTTGGACAACTGACGCTTTTTTTGGTTTACGTCTGCGACATAAGTTGATTATCGAAATTATTTTAGCCATAATTGTAGGAATTTGGCTCTACACTGATTTAAAAATTGAAATACTCCACATCCCTTTTCTGGGGGTGATCGATTTAGGCCTATTCTTTATCCCTTTTGCCGCTTTGGTAATTATTGCCTTTAGCAATGCTTATAATATTACTGATGGCTTAGACGGTTTAGCTTCAGGAGTATTATTAATTGCTCTAGTGGCCTTATTGGTTATTTCTTCCGCCATTTTAGATACTCCGTTGTCAGTTTTTATAGCTTTGTGGTTGGGGGGACTGATTGCATTTCTCTATTTTAACGTGTACCCCGCTCGTATAATTTTAGGCGATGTTGGAGCACTTTCTTTTGGCGCTACGTTTGCGGTAATTGGACTTATATTGGGCAAAGCGTTTGTATTAATCGTGATTGGCGGATTGTTTGTCATCGAAGTCACCTCATCATTGCTGCAATTACTTTCAAAAAAATATCTGGGGCGCAAAATTATGGCCGTGGCTCCATTTCATCTATGGTTACAACACAAGGGTTGGCCTGAACCTAAAATTGTTGCCCGATTTTGGATTATTAGTATGGTGTTAGCTGTTTTAGGCCTCTGGTTAGCAGTTTTTGTCAAACAGTAAATTTATCGCTTTATGGCAAACGTTACTTCTTATGCAAGTAAACGGGTTGGAATTTTAGGGTTATCAATCGAAGGGCAAGACGCCGTCCGTTTTTTTCTAGACCAGGGTGCTCAGGTTTATTGTTGTGATCGACGAGACGCTCAAGAACTTGGTGATTTATATACCAGCTTAAAAAATCTGCCGGTTACTTTTTGTTTAGGAGAGAATTATTTAGCTCATATTTTAGACTACGACTTATTGGTTCGTACTCCAGGTATGACCCTTTCTCTTCCCCAGTTGAATGTTGCCCGACAGCGGGGTATTGAGATTACTAGTTTAACTAAACTGTTTTTTCAGTGGTGTCCGGCACCGATCATTGGGGTGACTGGTACTAAAGGTAAAGGTACGACGACGACACTGATTGGTGAAATGTTGCAAGCAAGTGGTTTTAAGACCTGGGTTGGCGGAAATGTGGGGGTTCCGTTATTATCCCAGGTAACGCACATTACAGCTCGCGATAAAGTTGTATTGGAATTATCTTCATTTCAACTCGAGGATTTAACCCAAAGCCCACATATCGCAGTTATTTTGAGCGTAAAAACCGATCATTTACTAAATGCTGATCCGCATTCCTCAAATTACCACAAATCACGTCAGCAGTATGTAGCTGCTAAGCAAAATTTAGTCCACTATCAAACAAAAAATGACTTTGCCATTATTAATGCCGATGACGAAACAGCGAGAAGCTTTGTGGGTTTGACGTCTGCTCAAATACTTTATTTTTCCAAAAACAAACAAGTGCATGGAGCATATGTAGATCATAAGCAAGTCATAATGGATATGGATGGAGACACAGAAAAAATTATTGAAACAAAAAAACTTAAATTACGTGGTGCCCATAACTGGGAAAATATTACTGCCGCAGTAGTTGCAGCAAAGCTGAATGGGGCTACAAAAAAAGCCCTGCAACAAGTACTAAAAACATTTGTGGGTTTGGAGCACCGGCTAGAATTAGTCGGTAGCTTTGGGAGTGTTACTTACTACAACGACTCATTTGCGACCACTCCGGAAACGACCATCGCTGCAATTGGCGCTTTTACTGAGCCCACCGTTCTAATCGTAGGCGGCAGCGATAAAGGCGCAGATTTTAAAGCTCTTGGAGAAGCAATCGTTGCGTCTTCTGTTAAAACGCTCATCTTAATTGGACAAATGGCACCGGTAATTGAGGAAAATATACGGCAGGTGCTCTTTAAACAGCCTAAACTCTTAGAAATAATAACCGGGTGTCAAACGATGGAAGAAATAGTTGCGGCCGCCAAAAAAGCCGCCAGTCCTGGCGACGTCGTGTTACTTTCACCGGCGTGCGCCTCATTTGATATGTTTAAAAATTATAAAGAACGGGGGAATTTATTTAAAACCTATGTCAAAGCTTTGGCGTAAACGCTACAGTAACAAAACCCACCAAACCTTAATTCTATCGCGGTATGATAAACCGTTAATGGTAGTAATTTTAATTTTAAGTTTATTTGGGTTGCTTGCAGTTTTTAACGCTTCCGTAGTTTCAGCCTTCCGTGACTTTGGTGATCCTTATTACTTTATTAAAAATCAGTCAGTTTTTCTGTTTTTGGGTATTGGGTTGGCTTTGGTGGTTTCGCGTTTTAATTATCACCGATTGTATAAATTGGCAATTCCCTTGTTATTCATAACGCTTATTTTGTTACTCGCGGTTTTTATTCCTGGAATTGGTATTCATGTGCTCGGGGCCAAGCGTTGGGTCAACTTAGGATTTTTTTCGGTACAGCCGACTGAAATTGCTAAGCTCACGTTAGTTATTTATCTCTCAGCCTGGTTTGCCTATAAAGAAAAGGGAAGATTTCTGCCTTTTTTAACTTTGCTTGGAGTACTCGTGGGTTTAATTATTTTACAGCCCGATTTAGGAACGGCAGTGATTATTACCGGTATTGCCTTAGTCTTATATTTCGTCAGTGGCGCCTCAGTGAAACATTTTTTATTTTTACTGCCAATACTTTTGGCGGCCATAGCGCTGTTGGCAATAGTTGCTCCGTACCGCATGGCTAGACTGACGACTTTTTTGCACCCCACCAGTGATCCTTTAGGTTCTTCTTATCATATCCGGCAAATTCTTATCGGGTTAGGATCAGGTGGTTGGTTTGGGGTAGGCCTTGGGAAATCGCGACAGAAGTACGAATACTTGCCCGAAGCCAATACTGATTCGATTTTTGCAATTATTGCTGAAGAAATTGGTTTTATTGGCGTTATTGTGCTGCTTGCGGCTTTTATATTTGTGATTTATCGGATATTTAAAATTTCCCGGGGGGCGCCCGATAGGTTTGGTCAATTATTAGTAAGCGGGATCGGATCCTGGTTTGCAATTCAAACCATTATTAATTTAGCCTCAATGGTTGCACTCGTTCCTTTAACCGGGGTTCCCTTGCCGTTAATTTCCTATGGCCGTTCCAATTTACTGGCAATTTTGATCGGGTTTGGAATTGTATTAAATGTGAGCCGATATCAAACCCACTAGACCTATGAAAAAAGTAGTCGTTACCGGTGGACATATGACTCCGGCTCTGGCAGTTATAGAGGAACTCAAACGAAAAGGTTGGGAAGTAGTCTATGTGGGTCGGAAGCACGCATTGGAAGGAGATGCAGCTATTTCACAAGAGTATCAGGAAGTAAGACGAAGAGGAATTACCTTTATAGCTCTTACTAGCGGTAGATTGCAGCGGAGCTTAACCCGGTTTACATTTTTATCTCTGGTTAAAATTCCGGTTGGTTTGTGGCAATCTTTTTTTTATTTATTACGACAGCGACCAGATGCAATTCTTTCGTTTGGCGGCTACCTGGCGGTGCCCGTCGTTATGAGTGCTTGGATTTGTCGTATTCCGGTTGTTACTCATGAACAAACGCTTTCCCCAGGTTTAGCCAATCGCTTGATTTCCCGGTTGGCGCAAAAAATTTGTATTTCTTGGGTTGAAACAGCAACATTTTTCCCCAAGAATAAAATTGTGTTAACTGGTAATCCAATTCGGCGTGAAGCGCTCATTCCTCAGGCTACATTTGAGTTACCTCAGAATTTCCCCTGTATTTATATTACCGGCGGTAATTTAGGTGCACATAGTATTAATACTGCCGTTGCACCGATTCTTACACAACTCTTAGCAGAGTATGTAATCATTCATCAATGCGGCAATGCCTTAAAGTATAATGATTACGCATATTTGTTGCAGCAAAAAAAACGCCTGCCATTAAGTTTACAAAAGCGTTACTTTCCGGTTGAATATATTGAAAGCCGATTTATTGGCTCTGTATTACAACAAGCCGACCTCATAGTGACTCGCGCGGGAGCTAATATCCTTTCAGAGATTGTAGCACTTAAAAAAATTGCCTTATTTATCCCACTTCCTTGGTCTGGATTAGATGAACAACTTAAAAATGCGCAGTATCTGGTTAGTCGTGGTGCCGCAGACATGTTGTTGCAAACTGAGTTAACCAACGAACGGTTGTTAACTGCAATACAAACGCTTTTTAAGCAAAAGCACCAACGACTTAAGAATTTGAATAAAATTTCCAGTACCTTCAACCGTAATGCCGCTTCGCAGATTGCAGAAGTGGTAGAATCGGTGGCGTGAAAAGAAAACCTGCGCCGCGCTGGGTGTTTTTATTCCTCGGCCTTACTTTTTTTATTAGTATTTTATGCTTTTTATCTTTAAATCTGTTTACGGTTAAAACGATTTATATCGTTGGTCCCAGATATGCGATTATCGATTACTCCAGTTTACAAAAAAAACAGAACGTACTGTTAATTTCTGCTAAAAAACTTCAAGCAGCATTACAAGTCACAAATCCCTACGTATTAAACGCTTCTACTTACAAACTTCTCCCCCAAACGTTGCGAATTGAGGTAGTAGTCCGGGAGCCGATACTGGAATATGCGCCAGTAACCCGAACAGTACTCATAGATCAATTTGGAAAGTTGTTGCCAGTTATTCCTCAATTTAGCACAGCACATTTACCCAGATTAAGCTGTTTACTCTCACAGAGCAATCCCGGTGATACAATTAAAAACGAAACGCTGCTTTTTGGTTTAGAGGTTTTTGCAGCAGTCCAAAAAAGCATTGGAAATAGTCGTTTATTAGCATGTAATCCTGATGGAACAACCCTTACTTTAGAATTTGAACAAACCAAAATTATATTTGCTAAAACAGGTTCTGTTGATGAGATCATCTCCTCTTTACAATACTTGTTTAAACAGTTTAGAATAGAAGGAAAATGGCCGGAGACGGTTGATTTGCGTTTCCAAAAACCCGTGCTAATTCCCAAAGGGTTACCGCTTACCACAACTGACAGCAGCACTCCGTCCGAATAATTGGTATGGTTTGTCAAATAAAATTTAGTCCTTCTCTATGTAAGCGCGACGTTTTTCCTTTTATCTATGCGAGATAGAATTGTTGCCGGAATTGATGTTGGAACTTCAAAAATAGCCACGATCATTGCAAGCGTCAGTGAGGAGCGGCCATTGCATATTATCGGTGTATCAACGGTTGATAGTAAAGGCTTACGTAAAGGTCAAGTTGTCGATATTGAGGATGCTAAACTGGCTATTTCGGTTTCACTCGAAGCGGCTGAACGAATGGCAGGTTGCTCGGTCACGTCAGCTTTTGTGAGTGTGGGTGGCAATCATATTGGTTCGCAAAATTCGCACGGCGTAGTAGCTGTAGCTAACCCGGACAAGGAAATAACTACGGAGGACGTACACCGGGTGATTGATGCGGCTAAAGCAATTAATCTTTCATCGTCCAGACAAATTTTACATGTCCTACCGCGCGGTTTTATCGTCGACGGGCAGGAGGGAATTGCCGATCCAGTTGGAATGACTGGAGTCCGCCTCGAAGTTGATACGCACATTGTTACCGGGGGGATGACTGCGATCAGAAATTTAGAAAAATGCGTCAGTGAACTGGGAGTTTCAGTGGCGGGGTTAGTATTTGGTGGATTTGCCGCCGCTTCGGCCGTTCTTTCTGATACCGAAAAAGAATTGGGAGTGACATTGGTTGACGTGGGTGGTGGCACGACCGACGTAGCAGTATTTGTCGAAGGCGCACTTTCTTACTCGAGTGTGATTCCGATTGGCGCCAAAAATATTACCAATGATTTAGCTATTGGACTGCGGGTTTCATTAGAAAGCGCTGAAAAAATTAAGTTATTACTGTCACAATTGCCTAAAGCTCCGGCGTTACCTGAAGGGAAACTTAGACGTCACGAAGAAGATGAAATTGAGTTGAGCGGTTTAGGACTACCTGAAGATTTAAAAAAAGTTTCTCGTAAAACATTGGTCGAAGGAATTATTAAACCTCGGCTTAATGAAATATTTACTATGATTGGACTTGAAATTAAAAAAAGCGGTTTTGGTGGTATGACGCCTTCAGGCTTGGTGATTTGTGGAGGAGGCGCTAAAACTGTGGGAGTAGTTGAATCAGCGCGCCGTAATTTAGCCATGCCCGTTCGCGTCGGTGTGCCGGTTGGCTTTACCGGTTTAGTTGACGAAATTTTAGTCCCTCCTTTTGCAGCAAGTGCCGGACTGGTTCAATACGGTGCCAGAATGATGCCCGCTGAAACAACGGGTGCTCTATTTAATTTTGGTAAAGTCGGCAAGATGGGTGGTAAATTACCGGTAAAAGGGATTGCCGCAAAAATAATCAGCGCACTCAAATCTTTTCTGCCCTAAAAAAAACAATCAATAATCTGCCTCTTAAAAATTCTGCCCGTGTATTATTGATACCAACCACATTTCGTGTTAGTATACGGCCTGCCTCCACCAAAAAGTACTCAAATTGTAAAAGCTTAAACGGATGTGACAAATATTTAAAACAGAACACATCATATGTTCATAAAACCTGACGTAGCTCGATTTGCCAAAATAAAAGTCGTTGGTATTGGTGGGGGGGGATGTAATGCCATCAATTCCATGATCTCCGTTACCCAAATTCAAGGGGTGGATTTTATTGGCATTAATTCTGATGCTCAAGCACTGCTGACCAGCCTTGCTCCCACGAAAATTCAGATTGGTGAAAATTTAACCCGTGGTTTAGGCTCTGGGGGAAATCCGGAAATAGGCCGCCAAGCAGCTGAAGAATCAAAAGAAAAAATTAAAGAACAATTAATTGATTCAGATATGATATTTCTGGCCTGTGGTGAGGGGGGCGGCACTGGAACCGGAGCCACTCCCATCGTGGCGCAAATAGCCAAAGAAATCGGTGCCTTAACGGTTGCCGTCGTGACCAAACCATTTTCATTTGAAGGTACGCGGCGGATGGTTACGGCTGAAGATGGAACAGCTGAGCTTAAAGAAAAAGTCGATACCTTAATTGTAATTCCCAATCAGCGAATTTTAGACGTGGTTGATAAAAAGTTATCGCTAATCGAAGCTTTTAAGGTTGCAGATAGCGTCTTAGGCCACGGAGTACAAGGAATTTCTGATTTAATCACCACGCCGGGACTTATTAACGTCGATTTTGCTGATGTGCG
>OBEQ010545491.1_pt1 | contig 20530 bp, 19 predicted proteins | sample 1670901 | NCBI WGS metagenome assembly OBEQ01 (sample SAMEA104232315, study PRJEB22302) | groundwater metagenome | biome: forest; feature: aquifer; material: groundwater | place: USA | collected 2011-08-07 | depth 5.4 m
CAAAATAATCTTGTGATAGCGGAGTTTCTCCAAATCGAAATTTTCGGCGATCGCGGTGCCGAGCGCGATCACCAACGAACGGATTTCCTGATTGGCGAGCATCTTGTCAAGCCGCGCCTTTTCGACATTCAAGATTTTGCCCTTAACCGGTAAAATTGCCTGGGTGCGACGGTCGCGCCCGGACTTGGCCGATCCTCCGGCCGAATCGCCTTCCACCAGAAACAGTTCTGATTCCTCCGGATGGCGGGAACTGCAATCAGCAAGTTTCCCGGGCAGAGTCAGGCCTTCGAACGCGCCTTTGCGCAGCACGGTTTCCTTGGCGGCCTTGGCGGCGAGCCGCGCTTTGGCCGCAAGAATTACTTTTTCTATAATCTTTCTCGCTTCGCTTGGCCGCTTTTCCAAAAACTCTTTGAGCGCCTCGTTCACAATCGCCTCAACCCCGGTCCGCGCCTCGGGATTGCCGAGCCGCGCCTTGGTCTGGCCCTCGAACTGCGGCTCCCGTATTTTCACCGAGACCACGGCTACCAGCCCTTCACGCACATCTTCGCTGGTCAAATTCTCGTCTTTTTCTTTCAGATATCCTTCCCCGCGGGCGTAATTGTTCAAAGTCCGAGTGAGCGCCGAACGGAATCCGGTCAAGTGCATCCCGCCGTCCGGCGTATAAATGTTGTTCGCAAAACTCAATTCTTTGGTATCAAGGCCGTCAATGTAGGCGAACGCGACCTCAACTTCCATCTTCTCTGCTGGCTTGTGCACATAAAACACTTCTTCTTGAAGCAGCTTTTCGCCGCTCGCAAGATATTTCACGAACGAAAGCACGCCGCCCTCAAAACAAAAGCCGTAGAACGACGGCGGGCTTTTGCGGCGGTCCAGAAAATTAATCCTGATGCCTTTGGTGAGATAGGCCTGCTGGCGGAGATGATCAACGATTCTCTTTTCGTTGAAAGTTATTTCTGAAAAAATTTTGGGGTCTGGAGAAAATACGACTTTGGTTCCGGACGCCGAGCACGAGCCGATTTTTTTGACTTTTGCTTTCGGCGCGCCACGCTCGTATTCCTGCATCCAAAGCGCGCCCTCGCGGCAGACCTCGACGCGCAGCCATTCGGAAAGCGCGTTCACCACGGATACGCCGACGCCGTGCAGCCCGCCGGCGACTTTGTACGACTCTCCCCCGAATTTTCCGCCGGCATGAAGCGTCGTCATCACGGTTTCGAGGGCTGATTTTTTCGTCTGATGATGCGTTTCTATCGGAATGCCGCGGCCGTCATCGGTTACGCTCACTTGATCCTTTGGTAAAAGCTCTATCGTGATATTCTTCGCGTGGCCGCCCATCGCTTCGTCAATCGAATTATGAACGACAATCGGCGAAAATCCGCCCACGAAATTTTCTCCTTTAGGTACTGAAAAATCATACACCCACGGATGAGCATACTCGATCTTCTCGATCTTCTTCACTTTCAGAACGCCAAGGTCTGATTCAAGAAATCGTCCGATGCCTTGATATGCGACAATTCTTTTTTGAGCAAGAAGTGTGGTGATTTTTGCCGGCGTTACGCCGCCGCGAGTGTCCACGCTAAATGAATACGGCCGCTCCCAGAAAATCTGGGCAATCGCTTCTTTGGTCGGCACCCGATTGAGATACGACGCGCTGCTGTGCCAGTAAAAATCCAGTCTTCTCGCCGCACACGACTTAATAACTTCTTTCGGACGGATCTTCCCGTGATAGTTGATTGAAATAGTCGTCTCTTGCTTCTGGAACATTTCTCCGAGAGAAAATGTTTTGCCCAGTGAATACAGCAGATACGAAAGACCGTGTATCAAATCAGGACTCACCGAAGCAGCGGCAAATTTCTCCCGAGAATCAGAATCCGGAGAACTGCCCTCCACCAAATGCTTAGTAAATGTGGGGGAGGGATAGCCGTCGCCTGCAAGATACCCGATGAGATACCGCTCTCGTAGCGATGGTTGGACGTTAAATATCAGCCACGGAACGCGTTTTGCATGACTGTTCTCGCCAGCATTAAAAATCTCTTTGAAAACAAGGCAAAGAATTAAAGAGTCAATTTGAAGGGTGCGGGCGGTTTCATGGGCATAATGAGCATTCGAGGTATAGCCGAAAATTGTTTTGATCAACCCAGTGGTGTATTCGATGAACTCTTTTTCATGGCTGCCAAAACTAAACACGAGCCGCCGGGTTGCGCCGCCAAGGTTGGTGCCTTCAGCCGCAAAAATTCCCAAAAGCTCCGCGAGTTCGCGGTTGACCGGGATAACCGGCTTGAGCTTGAACCCGTCGTTTCTCTTGTTGCCCAAAAGACAGCCGGAAAATCTTTTTTGAACATCGGCTGGCAGCGAGCGAATAAAATTGAAGGGCAGATAGTCGTAGCGTTTGAAATCATAGAACACATTAGACCAATGATTGCCGAACTCTTTTTTTGCAAACGGCTTAAGATCATCGGTCAAAAGCTCCCTGACGCCGTAAAGATACATCGATCGGGTCTTGATCGGTTCTAATTTCAAAAACGCTTCGAAAAGATTAATTTCGGTGATGTAATGGTCGGGCTCGGAGAAAATTTTTGGAACGACCACATATGTCCCTTCCCGCAGCTCACTTCCCTTGATCGGAATCACTTCGCCTTCTTTCAAAGTAAAAAGCGAATGATACGGGGTAATCCTCACCTTTCGATTATTCTGAAGCGTGATTTCATAAATCTCGCTATTCACTGTATGGCGAATCAATGCCGAAACCGGAACCCAGGATAATTTCAGATTCTCCGGATTGAAGCTCAATGTTTTGATGCGAAATCCGGTTCGGAGAATTTCCATTTCTTTTCCCGAACCCACCACATCTTGATGTGCTTTGATAGCCGAATCAACAACCTCGCCGATCTTCCTCAAATCAATCTTGCCGTTCTCCTCAACCATCACCGGCGTCTCGTGAGTCAAAGAATTATCCGTAACCTCCCAGACAAGATGATGCAAACCATCCGTGCCGGTTGAACCGATATACATTCCGGGGCGCTTGCGCACCGGCTCAAGCCCTTCGAGAACATAAATATCTTTGGCCGTATACGAAGCCGGGCTATCCGATGAAGCCGGCTTGCTTGCCTTGTTGTCCTTTATTTCCTTAGCTTTTTTCGCCATTATATAAAAACGAGCTCCCTTCAGGAGCAAAATCCCGCGCTGCTAAAACTCTGTTGCGCGACCGATAGCCGCGGCGAATGACACAAATATTATATCACAAAAACAGGCCTATCGGCAAATGAAAAAAGCAATGTATCCTTCGGGCGACGCGATATCGAAACCTATAGAAATCATATGTTCTCGCGGCGGGAACGAGTCGAGATTTTCATGTCGCGCTTCCACGGACGGCAGGATGTTTTCGCGCGCCGCTGGGAACGGCCGAATGGCGCAAGTGGCTATGCGCCAGTCTACGTAGATTCAAACAGAACATCGTATCAAGAGAGGAATACTCTGTGGATTGCAGGACACCTCATCGGCACCGAAACGCTCAGTGTGTATCCGCTCCTGCCCGAGGAAGTCCCCCCGCGAAAATTCGGAAAGGCGGCGCCTGCCCGCCGAAGCCTCGGCGCAGGCGGGGAGTCGTACCGCTGACAATTTCCAATTCTTTGGCGGCAAATTATTTAAAAAGTCGTAAATATTTATGGGCTTCTTTTTGTTGCTCTGGACTGTAATAACTTGCAGAAAGCTCAGTATAAAGTAACACCAAGGCCTATTTCTAAGCCGCTCGTTGGTACATTATGTATTTGGGGCATACCCAGGAAAAATAGTATCAGTGTGAAGCCAAATACCAAGCCCGATATCCAGACAAGCATTCTTTTTTTAAGCAGAGGAGTAAAAATGACAGTGGATAACAAACAATTAATATTATAAAAAGGCATTAACCCCTCGGGCAAAGTGAAAAAAGCTATAGTTTTCATTTCCTATCTGAATAAATGGAACAAAACAGAAGATAAAGAAGATAGGAATAATTATTAAGAGAGTACGTAAGACGGGCTGGCGATGGGGCTTTAAAAAGCCGTGGCAATATAAATGCATATGCGATAGGGAATAACGTCCAGAAGATAATACCCTTTATAAGCCCCGTTAAATCCATGCAAAAAGTTTAAATCCATATCAAGTCAATTTTAACGAACTCTCGTTCGATTTACCATTTTCGAAAGTGTGCTCCCAGTAGGAATCGAACCTACATCATGAGCTCCGCAAGCTCGCATTCTATCCATTGAACTATGGGAGCGTATTATTTTGGTGCGGCCTGCCTGTCGGCAAGACAGGGATTGCGATTTGTATCAAATTCTATATGAGTTTGAACAAATTGGAAACAACCCGGTGTTCTAATCAAAAGCCGAGGAATCGTTCCAGGGTCTCGAGAAAAGATTCTTGGAATTCAACCCGGGATACGAGCGGCGTAAAAATTTTTTCTATTTCAGCAAGGCGCTGTTTCGGCACTCTGATTTTGACCGTCGGCCGAAGATTGGATCGAAAGCGCAACAGCACGTCTGCCCATTCATCTTCGGCATCATCGTCCACGCTGAACGATTCTATTTCGTTGTATGAATAAAATTTTCCCTGGCCGATCGTTAATCCTTTTTCATCGAGTTTGAAGGCAACCGTTTGCGGCGTCCGGTTGGCCCAGACAAGAATGAGAATTTCCGCCATGATGATGAAAACCCCGAAGAGGAAATTCTTCTGCCAGATCGCGGCGCTCAACAGGATAATTGCCAGAATCACGCTGACCCAGTACCAGGCGATGTCTTTTCCCCGGTATTCAAATTCCGGCGCCTGCCACTCGATTTTGAAACGATCCATGGTTATCAGTATATCAGAGTTATATCGTATTTACAAAAAAATCTTTTAAATCGTCAAACTTTTTGCGTTTTACTTTTTCATTTTGATTTTTGAGATTTAATGTTTGAATTTTATGATTTGGCTACCGCCAGCGCGATAATTTTTTGGGCGCCGGCGATTTTAAGGAATGTGGCCGCTTCCAAAAACGTGGCTCCGGAAGTGACGACATCGTCGATCAGAATGATATTCCTGCCCGAGATTTTTTGCGGATCAGCAACGGCAAAGCAACCTTTGATATTGTTCGCGCGCTCATCCGGATTTTTGAGCTCGCTTTGGGGCCGGGTTTCTTTCGCTCGAATAAGAGCATCGGTTTCAAGCGGCAGTCCAAAGTGGTCAGCAAAAATTCTGGCGATCAATTCAGACTGATTAAAACTTCGTTGCCTGAGTCGCCGTTTCCCGAGCGGGATCGGAATAATCAGCCAATCGCCCTTCAGAATCTTGAGCTGTTCGACATACGCGATCAGGAGAAACGCCAGGGGGAGGCTGGCATCTTTGAAAAATTTAAATTTTAAGCCCCGAATCAGATTTCTTATTGCCGGGTTTTCGTATGAGCAGGCAGCTCCTAAAAGATAGGGAAAATCAGAGTGGCAAATTTTTTTATTTTCCGGAAGACGCGCCCGGCAACGGCCGCAAAAAAGAGTTTTCTGGGTATCAATGGTTTTAAAACACGATTCGCAGACGGTTTCATGGCTGCCGACCGCACTTCGACAATTCAGGCAGAGTGGCGGGAAAATGAAATCAAACAAGGAACGGATCATTGAGACTGTTGATGAGTGATTAGGGTTTAATGTAGTCTCTCTGGCCGGCTAATGCTATAATGGAATCCGTCCTCGCAGCAAAGCTGCGAGGCACCGGGGCGGATTCGATCCAAGAAGTGTCGGCTCCGCCGACTCTATTAAATAATATGCGCCATCCATCCGCGCAGCAAGCTGCGCGGAATTGTGGCGCAAGGGGATCAAACAACAATGGCGATTTCTTTCAAATTATTGGAGCCGTTCAGATTCTTGCAGCACAAAATTACTCCTTCGTATCTCGGAGTCGACATCGGCACCACATCCATAAAAATTGTCGAGGTGAAGCAGGGCCAGCGGCTGCCGCAGGTAGTCAATTATAGTATTTTGGAGAGCAAAAGTTTTTTATTCAGAACCAATACGGCGCTTCAGACAAGCGCCCTCAAGCTCTTTGATCAGGAAGTGATTGAGTTTTTGAAAGCGGCGATCAAGCAGATGAATCCTCGCACCGGGGAAGCCATGGCTTCGTTGCCTGTTTTTTCGGCTTTCACAACCATTCTTACTTTTCCGGAAATGTCGAAAGAGGAACTGGAGCGGTCATTAACCTTCAGCGCCAAACAATATATCCCGCTGCCCATTTCCGAAGTTGCGCTGGACTGGATGAAAGTGGGCGAATATCGGGATGAAAAAGGATTTCTGTATCAACAGATACTTCTCATTTCGGTGCCGCAGGAGCAGATCAGGAAATATCAGAGAATTTTTAAAGAAGCCGGTTTAAACTTGCTGACCCTGGAAATCGAGAATTTGAGTCTGGCCAGAGCGCTGGTCGGCAGCGATCCGACCCCGACGTTTATCGTTGACATGGGCAGCCGCTCAACGGCGATCGGGATTGTCGTTAACGGTTCGATTCACTTCAGCGGCCAGAGCGATTTTGCCGGAGCGTCGTTGACCCAGGCGCTGACGGCCAGTTTGAATATCAATCCGCTTCGCGCCGAAGAGCTGAAAAAAGAGCGGGGTGTCATAGGAATAGGCCCCAATTACGAGTTATCCACAATTATGCTGCCTTTTTTGGATGCTATAATAAATGAGGTGAAAAAGGTAGAATTTAATTATAAAAGCCAAGTTCCCAACGCGAAAAAGATAGAACGGGCCATTTTGAGCGGCGGCAGCGCCAATCTCCTCGGGGTAGAAAAATATTTCGAGGAACATCTCGGAATACCCACGATCAAGGCCGCGCCGTTTTCAAGATTCGAGTATACGCCGGCAATCGAGCCCTTGGTTGGAGAGTTGAATCCTCTCTTGAGCGTGGCCTTGGGACTGACGTTGAGTAAATTTAGCTGATAACAACGAATCTCTAAACCCTAATCTCTAATTTCTAAACAATATCAAAATCCAAATCTCAAAACTTGTTTTCCTAAACTTTGGAATTTTTACATTTGAGATTATTTAGAAATTAGAATTTCGAGATTAGAGATTTATATTTTCATGCCTCTTCCCCAACAAGTCGTTGACAGATTGAGCCGGGAGTCGGTTACTACTCCCGGTTGGTCCGGCCGGCTTTTGATGTTCGCCGGCACTATTTTTTTCACCACTCTGACCGTATATCTGGGTTTGGTATTCGGCTACAAACCCTATTTAAATTCGCAAATCAATCAGCTCGATGACCAAATCAAAAAATTTACTCAAAAGATTCCGATCAGCGAGCAGGAAAAACTGATTGTATTCTATTCCCAGCTTATAAACCTGAACACCATTCTTCATCAGCGTCCTGTCCCGTCTCCTGTATTTGATTGGCTGGAAAAAAACACGCAGGCCAATATCTTCTATACACGATTCACTATGACGACAGCGACCGGCGAACTTTCGCTCAACGGCATAGCGAAAACCGTCGATGATTTTGTTCAGCAACTCCAGGTTTTCCAGAGCGAACCGGCGGTCCGGCGATTCACCGTCAATACGGTAACAACTTCTGCCAATGGCAACGCGCAGTTTGATGTTGTTCTGTTCTTTAACCCTGATTTTTTCAGTCAGTCCGCTTCGGCTCAATAATCCCATAAAGCGATCAAAAGATTTATGAAACAATCAACCAAAAGATTTTTAAGTATGGCGGTCGCTCTCACGCTTATCGCCGTTGCGCTTATTGTATATTTCAATTTCATTCGGCCAGCGTACCAGGAAGATCAGACGATCAAAGCGCAGGCAGCAAGCCGGCAGAATTTTATAGAAGGCCAAAAAGCGGCTATCGCGAAAGTGGACGACTTGATCAATTCGTATAAGGGCGAGGGGCAACTACAAGATTTGGTTTCCTTGGTTTTGCCCCTGGGTCCTGATTTAGCCGGAGCTTTTGCGCAAATCAACGGCTTGGCGCAGAATAATCGATTGACCATCCAGGATATTTCGGTTAGTTTACCGGGTCTGCAGAATCTTCCTCAAAAACCGGTTGAAGGGAGAGCGCCCTCCGGCGTTTCTCCTCCGGTCATAAAGCCCTTCGGCTTAGTCGCTGTTAGAGTCAAGGCAGTCGGCAGTTACGAGGACTTCAAGTCGTTCCTCAAAAATTTCGAATCAAACATCAGGATTTTCGATATCAAAAAAATAGCTTTCCAACCGGCCAACAAGCCGGATCAGGATAGTTACATATATGATTTGACGCTGAACACATATTATCAAGGTCACTAACCAGTTAAATTTCTAAATCCGAATTTCTAAACTCTAAACAAATCCCAAATTCAAAATCCTAATGTTCAAAACTGTTTGTAATTTAGAAATTGGAATTTAGATATTGTTTCGGATTTCGATATTAGGATTTCGGATTTACCTAAATGTTATGGCAATTGTAGTCGAAGAAAAGAAGAATCAAATACCGGCGATGAATTTCTTGGGCTGGATAATCGTTTTGGCTGCGGTGGCCGCGGGCGCTTACTTCATTTTTTTCAAAAAACCGGAATTAGTCGAATTCAACAGTGCGCCATCGTTCAACAACCTTCAACAGCTTTCTAACATTAGCATCAATCCCGAACAACTTATTCACGATCCTCAATTTGAAACGTTGAAGCAGTACATTACCTTGACGCCCCCCCAGAATCTGGGTCGGAGCAATCCCTTTTTGGGGTTTTAAGAGTAATCGCTAATAATGCGAATAAATTTGGTAATAACGCGAATTTTTGTAATTTTTTATAGTCGATTCGCATTATTAAATAGCTATTAGCGTTATTCGCGATTACTCATGACGAACGAACAACTATTGGAAGAATTTCAAAACAAGGGGCTGCTTGATCAAGAGATTGTGAATAAGCTCAAGCAGGAGTGTTTGCTTTCCGGCCGTTCCGCCGAGGAACTGATCTATGCCAAACGTCTTATTGATGACGCAAAAGTCGCCGAGATAAAAAGTGAGCTGCTCAAGATTCCCTATCAGAAAATAGACAAAGACCACTTTGACGGCAAAGTGCTAGAGTTGATTCCTGAAGAAACTGCCAAGACGTATAGCGTGGTTCCCCTGGCGCAAAAAAATGATCTGCTGATAGTCGGCATGCTTCATCCGGACGATCCGAAATCCCAGGAAGCTTTGAAATTCATTGCTAGGCGGAACCATCTGAACCTCGGCGTGTATCTGATTTCTTACCGAGACTGGCAAGAGATCATGAAAAAGTATTCGCCCTACAAGACCGAGATCGAGGCGGCGATCCAAACACTCAATCTAAAGTTAAAGACCGGCGCCGACAGTCGGTCGGTGGTCAAACTGGACGAGACGGCGGTTGTCAATAGCGAAGAAGCGCCAATCATCAAAATCGTGGCCAGGACATTCAAAGAAGCCATCCAGAGCCGAGCCTCGGATATCCACATCGAACCCCTGGAAAATTATTTGAGAATCAGATTCCGGATTGACGGCGATCTGAAAGAAGAAGCCGCCTTGCCGCTTGAGCTCGCTCAACTGGTGATTTCGCGGATCAAAGTTATTTCCAATCTTAAAATCGATGAAACCCGGATACCGCAGGACGGCCGTTTCCGGATCAGAGTTTTTGAGCGGGAGACGGATTTCCGGGTTTCAACTTTTCCTACGCCGCTCGGCGAAAAAATGGCTATCCGAGTACTCGATCCGTCAACCGGATTGAAAAGTTTCGATCAATTAGGATTGGAGGGGAAGAATTTTGAGATCGTACAAGAAGGATTGGCAAAACCATTCGGCATGATTTTGATAACCGGGCCGACCGGCTCAGGCAAAACCACCACGCTCTACGCTCTTCTGCAAACCCTCAATAACGAGAGCGTCAACATTTTGAGCCTGGAAGATCCGGTGGAATATTTTATTTCGGGAGTGAATCAGTCGCAGGTCCGGCCCGAGATCGGCTACGACTTTGCTTCGGGATTGCGCCAGATCGTCCGCCAAGATCCGGATGTCATTCTGGTAGGCGAGATCAGGGACAGTGAAACTGCGAGTTTGGCCGTTCAGGCGGCGCTCACCGGCCATGTCGTTCTCTCAACGCTCCATACGAACAATGCGGTCGGAGTAATACCCCGCTTGATTGATATGAAAGTACAGCCATTTCTGTTGCCCGCTTCCTTGAACATGCTGATTTCTCAACGATTGGTTGGCCGATTGTGCGAGAATTGCAAGAAAGCAGAACCGGCACCCGCTCAAATCCAAACCCTGATCAAAAAAACCCTGGCCGATGCGCCGGCAGGGTTCACTTCATATAAAGAGCCCTATACGATATATCACAGCAGCGGTTGCTCAAAATGCCATAGCCGCGGTATTATCGGCCGAATCGCGCTGTTCGAAGTTTTCAAAATGTCCCGCGAGTTAGAGGGAATCATTGAGACCGGACCGACAACCCAGCGCATTCTTCAGGAAGCCAGGCGTCAAGGAATGATGACGCTTCGCCAAGACGGCGTGCTCAAAGCGCTGGCCGGTTTGGTTTCGCTGGAAGAAGTCATTCACGAAACGGAGGAAGCGTGAGGGTTTTTCTGCGCCCTGTCTTTCACAACCGCGGTTCGCTCGCTCTCCCTCGACGGTGAGCTCGGGACGGTCGAACCGCGGCGGCTCGCGCCCGCTGCCTCTCGGAACGATGACTCCGACTGCAGTCGGAGACCAAGCTCATCGTTCCTCCGAGAGCTTGTTCAAGACAGAGCGCAGAAAATGTTTGGGGAAATTGGAAGGAACAAGATTTCCGCTAATGTTTTCGAAATGAATGTTGCGCAGCGTTGGAAGAAGAGAAGTATGATATAATTTTTTAAAGATTCACAAAGCTATGCCACAATCCCAAGAAAAATTAAAAGACCTTTTGATAACCACGGCCAAACAGAATGCTTCGGATTTGCACCTCGCTGTCGGCCGGCGGCCGACGCTCCGTATTGACGGCACATTGGTGCCGCTACAACAAGAAGACTTGATCGCGCCTGATGTCATCGAGCGGCTTGTTTCGGCCCTGTTGACTCCGGAGCAAAAAGAAATCCTTTTGAAAAAACGCCAACTTGATTTTGCCTACAGTTTTGAAGACAAAGCCAGGTTCAGGGTGAACGCCTACTTTCAGCGCGGCTACATGGCGGCTTCCCTTCGATTGATTCCGGCCCGCATCCGGACGATTGAAGAATTGAATCTCCTGCGGATCGTCCAGGATTTCACGGATATGTCCCAGGGTTTTATCTTGATCGTCGGTCCGGCCGGCCACGGCAAATCAACCACTCTGGCAGCACTGCTCGATCAAATTAATCACACCCGGACGGATCATATCGTGACGATTGAAGATCCGATCGAATATATTTTTATCCAAGATCGCTGCATTGTTTCCCAGCGCGAAGTAGGCAGCGATACCCCGACCTTTCATGCCGGGCTGCGGACCATCCTGCGTCAGGATCCGGACGTCATTATGATCGGAGAAATGAGAGATGCGATTTCGATTGCTACCGCCATGACTGCTTCAGAGACCGGCCATCTTGTTTTTTCCACTCTCCATACCAATTCAGCATCACAAACTATTGATAGAATCATTGATTCGTTCCCAGCCGAACAGCAAGGACAGGTGACCTCCCAACTTGCTTCAACGCTGGTGGCTATTATTTCAGAGCGTTTGTTGCCGAGACTTTCCGGAGGTCGAATCCCCGCGCTTGAAGTGATGATTGCCAATCCGGCCATTCGTAATTTAATCCGAGAACGAAAAGCGTATCAGATCGATTTGGTGATCGAAACCAGTCTGCAAGAAGGAATGATTACTCTGAATCGGTCGCTGGCGAATCTGGTAAAAAACAGAGAGGTATCGCTGGAGAATGCCGAGCTTTATTCGCATAATCCAGCCGAGCTGCGGATACTGCTGGAGCGGATTTAGGGAGTAATCGCGAATAATGCGAACGTAGGCAAAATAATGCGAATATTTTTTACTTGCAAAAAATAATTTAAAAGATATAAAATTTGCGTTATTTGAAACGATTAGCGTTATTCGCGATTACTCATGAAGTTCAAATATCAAGCTAAAACAAAAGAAGGAGAAAGCCAGGTGGGGATGGTTGATGCCGGCAGCAGGGAAGCTGCGGTTGCTATTCTCACCGGTCATAATCTTTTTATCTTAAGTCTGGAAGAAGCGGAGAAAATCCGTTGGTATGATAATATTGTCAATTACTTTTTCAGGCGGACAAGACGTAAAGATCTGCTTGTTTTCACTCATCAACTGTCAACCCTGCTTGAGGCCCAGATCTCTCTGAATAGCAGTCTAAGAACCCTGTATGAACAAACGACCCAGCCTCTTCTAAAAGAGGTGGCGCTCCAGATTTCCGAAGATGTTGATTCCGGGCTCGCTTTTTCTCAAGCGCTTGAGCGCCGGCCCGAAATCTTTTCGAGGTTTTTCGTAAATATGGTTCGCTCCGCCGAGATCACCGGCAATCTGGAGCGGGTCATGGGTTTTCTCACCGAATATCTGGAGCGCGAATATGCTCTGTTGAGCAAAACCCGGTCAGCTCTTATCTATCCGAGTTTGGTCATCGGTCTTTTCGTTGTCGTAGCCTTCATTTTGGTATCGTTTGTCTTTCCTCAAATAGGCCCGGTGTTCACTCAAGCCGGCGTTAGCCTGCCGCTGTTCAGCCTCGTTCTTATCAATATCGGCACGTTCTTGGGACAGTGGTGGTATGTGGTAGTGCTCGGAGTCATAGCCTTGTTTATTATGGGTATTCAGTATTTTCAAACTCCCGAGGGCATCGCGGTCAAAGACGAGATGAAGGTGCATATGCCGATTATTCGTAAAATCTACCTCCCGCTGACCATCACTCATATTGCCAATACCGCTTCAATGTTGTTGCGCGGCGGCATACCGGTGGTCCAGACTCTCGAAATCGTCAGCGAGACTCTGGATAACGTTATCTATCGTGAAATTTTCCGCGAAGTTGCCGAGAATATTCGTCAGGGCCAGTCGCTTTCTTCCTCGATGGCCAAATACCCCGATTATTTCCCCCCGTTGGTTACTCAAATGCTCGCCGTGGGCGAGTCAGCTGGCAAGCTGGAATCAACCTTTTCGCGCCTTTCTCAATTTTATGGCCGAGAAGCCGATGCGGTGGTGAATAATATCGTCGAACTGATTCAACCGATTTTAATCATGGGCATCGGCGCTATGGTCGGGCTTTTGTTCGCTTCTATTCTACTGCCGTTGTACCAGTTTGTCGGAACAATTCATTAACGCCCCATTTCATGAAACACGAAGTAAGGAGTATGGTATTATTATAGAATAATCGGAAAGGTCGGATATAAGGTCAGGACGAAAGATTAAACTAACATGAGAAAAGGTTTTACCTTGATCGAAATTTTAATAGTCGTGTCGATAATTGCCGTTTTGCTTTCGGCAGTTCTGGTTGGCTTGGGGCCGGCCCAGAGGCAGGGCCGCGATGCCCGGCGCATCAGCGATTTGCGCCAAACTCAAAATGCCTTGGAATTATACTATTCCAAGTGCGGCTACTATCCTGGGACAGCTCAATCTGTGAATCCGACTAGGGCTGGGACTGTGGTTGGGACTGTGCCTCCGCCTCCGGTTGCGACTGGGGCATGCACTGCTTTTTCGGCAATAACGACCTGGGCCGAATTGACGGCTTCGCTTACCGGCAGCAACATCGGCACTGCCCAAATTCCCAATGATCCGACTGCGGGCAGGAGTTATTTTTATGGGTCATTAGATGGGGTAAGCTATACTGTGGGGGCCACGCTCGAGGATCCAAACAATGCGGCGCTTCAGAACAGTCCTCGCGGAACTATCAACGGAGTTGTTTGTGATTCGCCGGTGTACTGCATCCAGTTTTGATTCCTGGGGTTCATAATCCTCCGAGCAGAACTCGATGCCAATACATCATTCGGAGAAAGGCAAAAATTCGTTGAGAGAAGAAGCTACAGATAAGATTGCCTACGTTTGGTAACCAGCCCGCAATGGATTTTACTTTCATTGCGGGCAATGTTACACACCATGACATTTTTTATTTTTCTTTTGGGAGCCGCAGTCGGAAGTTTTTTGAAGGTAGTAGCCGATCGGTATCAGCCCCATGTATTATTGTGGGACAAAAAAGTGATTGGCGGGAGGTCGCGTTGCCCGTTTTGCGGAACGCAGCTTCGGTGGTTCGAATTGATTCCGGTGTTCAGTTTTCTGTGGCAAAACGGTCGGTGCCGGACCTGTTGTAAAAATATCGGCTGGCAGTATCCGTTGGTTGAAATCATAAGCGGCTTTCTGTTTGTTTCTGTTCCCGCAAGTCTCAAAACCGCCTCGATCTTCGATCTTCGATCTTCGATCCCGTCTTTCTCTGTCCTCCCTGCGTTATGGATTTCTGTTTTCTTGATACTACTGCTGATTGCCCTGATCGATATTCGCCTAAGGATAATTCCCGATGAAGCAAATACTCTGTTGTTGATTCTCGGAGGACTCATACTGTTGGTGCAACCGTTCGGCGAATTCCAGGGTTCTTTTTTGAAACAGTATGCTCTTTTGTTCGGCTGGCGCCAGAATGTCTGGCTGAATCATCTGCTTGCCATGGTTGTGGCCGGAGCATTTTTTGCTTTTCTGATTCTCATAACCAAGGGACGGGGCATGGGGGTTGGCGACCTGAAACTGGCTTCGGTTCTTGGATTCATCTTCGGCTGGCCTGATATTCTTCTGATTTTGATTCTGTCCTTCGTACTGGGTTCAGTCGTGGGGGTGGGAACGATCATCGCAAACAAAAAAGGGCTGAAGAGTTATCTGGCCTTCGGCCCTTTTCTGGCGGGCGGCTCACTGACCGTTTTTGCTTTCGGCTATCAAATAGTGGATTCTTATTTCAAGGTATTTAAACTTTTTGCATGAATAAGCAATATAAAGGAGAGAAGACATATTTCTTGCTTCCTGATGATTTCCCGAAGCGGGATCCCCGATGGGTGTGGGGGTTCACCCTGATTGAGCTTCTGGTGGTTCTTGCTATCACGACCTTGCTTTCCGGAATTTTGATTATCTATAACCACACCAGCCGTCAGCAAATCGCTCTGCGCGTGGAGGAAGCAAGGATCGTCGAGATAATTTCGCGAGCCAAGTCTCTTTCTCTAGCGACCTATCGCGAGCCATCAAATTCCTCTGTCTGCGGCTATGGCATCCATATTGATTATCATATCATGACATATACCTTGTTTCGCTATGCCAGAGGATCGGTTTCTAGTTGTGAAGAAATTACCGGCGTCGATCGGGATCTAGAGCAGACCGTATCAACTTTTTCTTTGGGCAACCAATTGATATTCGCCGCCGCGCCCTCCAATGGCGGAAGGAAGATTGATGATTTGGTTTTCATTCCACCCAACCCCACAACATTCATACAATCCGGAGAAGCCGGCGTCGCGAACGGTTCCGGTTCTATAACGATGCAGATTCAAGACAGTACCCTCGAAGCGACCATAACGGTTAATGCGGCGGGCCAGATTACTTTCTGAAGGACATCATTATAGGATTATCCTGACAGAGGAGTACAATGGTAACAATGAACCGCCAGGGCCGCCTACACAACAACTCACGGCAACCTCGTCCCGACCTCGGCACCTCGTTCTTCGGAGATTGGCGAAAGACTCTGTGCCTTCGGAACGGCCAGCTCCTGGTAGAGTCTATGATATCTATTTCATTGCTGGTTGTGGGCTTTCTGGCCATTTTCTCTTTGTTGAGTCGGTCAATCAGTTTGAATCGGGTAGCAGCTGACAATTACACGGCTACCTATTTGGCGGCCGAGGGCATCGAGGTGGCGAGGAATATGGTTGACGCGAATGCCATCCAAAAACAACCATCCTGGAACTGTGGCTTTGCTGATGGAGACTACGAAGTGGAGTATAATACTGGAGAAACCAGTACTAATAGCTGTATTCCTTTAACCCCCAGCCAAGACAGATTTTTAAGTTTCGATCCCGGGACTGGTCTTTTCAGCTACAGCGGTACTAATCCGACCTCGTTCAAGCGCTTAATCAGAATTGTCTTGGTGAATAAGAACGAGATAAAAATAAATTCGATAGTCTCTTGGACGACGCTCGGCGGCGGATACCGGATAGATGTCGAGGATCATTTCTTTAACCGGATTCCGCCGAAGTCCGCAGATTGAATAGTATGGCGCGAAACCGTTGATACATCCGGATTACAAAAAAAGATAGTTAGCTGAAAAATGAAAGAGTTTTTTCAAAAAGAAGAGGGGTTCATCCCCACACCCATCGGGGATCCCGCTTCGGGGAATCATCAGGGGGCGGGAAGTATGTGTTCTGTCCCGTATATTTCTTGTTCGTGCAGGAAGAAACAAAAAGAAAATTTTCATCCCCGATGGATGTGGGGATTCACGGTCATTGAATTGTTGGTTTCTTTGGGGCTTTTTTCGATAATCGTTCTTTTAGCGATGGGCGGTTTTGTCAGGGCACTACGAGCTCAAGGACAGGTTGCGGCTTTTGCCTCGACGAACAGCAACATGAGCCTGGCTCTTGAAGAAATGGCCCGAGAGATAAGAACCGGCATCCTTTTTTGTACCAACGGGACGACCTGCGGCTCTGTCCTTTCGTTCGTTAATGCCAGAAGGCAGGTCGTTACCTATTGTCTTGACGAAGACGCCATCAAAAGGGGTATCGCCGATACTACCTGTGCCAACGGTCAGAAAGTTACTGCTGACAATATTGCAGTGAAGTATCTGACATTCATCCTTTTTGGCAATCACGAGGGCGATGGGTATCCGCCCCGGATTACCATATTGGTCGGCGCGGGTCCGCGAGACCCCGCAGCTGCCAGCTATATCATTCATTTTCAGACAACTGTCAGTTCCCGTATTCCGGACAGCTAACTCTTACAACATCAACAATCCGTTCGATGCGCAAACTATGAATTTCATTTCAGAAAACTTTCGGAAGAATGGTCAGGTTATGATTTTGAGTGTTTTGACCCTGGGCGGGACAATTTTGGGCGCTACCACCATTGCCGGGCTCCTGATGCTATATCAGCTGCGCGCAACATCGGACACTGCCAACTCCACGAAGGCCATTTTTGCCGCTGATGCCGGCGCTGACTGGGGAGTATATCAATTTCTCCATCCGCTCTCTAGCGATCCCGCTCCGAAGTTCTCGAATGGAGCCAGCTTCACGGTCACCTGTTATGATTCTTCTGCCGCGACCATTGACTGCCGCGACCCCTCGGCGGTTGTTATACGTTCGGCTGGCCGGTCCGGCAACGCCTATCGCGCCCTGGAAGTGAATTCATTGAATTTAAAATGAAGATCTAAATTATATATGGGAATTTCCGCGAAGAGACCGGGGGGTGTAAAGAAGGCAGCCGAAAGGATTCGTCATCTCCGGAAGGTTATCAACAAATACCGCTACGACAGATTGGTTCTCAATCACGAACGGGTTTCTCCCGAAATCGAGGACGCCTTAAAAAAAGAACTATTTGACCTCGAACAACAATTTCCCGAACTGGTTACGGCTGATTCGCCGACCCAGCGCGTGGCTGGCCAGGCATTAAAAGAGTTCGTAAAAGTGCGGCACGAACAGCCGATGCTCTCGTTCAACGATACGTTTTCCGAAACTGACGTGAAGGCGTGGCTTGAACGTTTGGAAAATTATCTCAATAAACCGCTGGCAGATGCTGAAAGAACGCAGACAGACGCAGAAAAAAGTCCGCGTAAGTCCGCGTTAAGTCCGCGTGGTTCGGCGCCGTTATTCTATGGCGAATTGAAGATCGACGGCCTGGCCATCGAATTGATGTACGAAAACGGGCTGTTGCTTCAGGGCTCGACCAGGGGTGATGGCCTGATTGGCGAAGACGTGACGCAAAATTTGAAAACCATCGAAGCCATCCCGTTAAAACTTTTGCCGCCGGCAGAAGTTGAAAAAAATTTAAAAAAAGCGGGCCTCAACCCTACTGGCTACGTCCTACACCCTAAAAAACTTATTGTCCGCGGCGAAGTCTTTTTGGCAAAAAAGAATTTTGCAGCCATCAATCAAGAACAAAAAAAGAAGGGGTTGCAGCCGTATGCCAATCCAAGAAATGTGGCAGCGGGTTCACTTCGCCAGCTTGATCCTAGCATCACGGCCAGCCGGCGCCTTGATTCGTTTCAGTATGCCATCGCGAGCGGCATCGGCCAGAAAACCCACGAAGAAGAACATCTGCTTTTAGAGGCCTTTGGTTTCCGCACGAATTCGAATAACCGCAATCTCAAAACCGCGACAGAGGTTTTTGAATTCAGGAACTACTGGGAAAAGCACCGCGAGCGTTTGCCGTATGAAATTGACGGCGTGGTCGTGATGGTAAATGACAACAAAACATTCGATGCCGCCGGGGTCATCGGCAAAGCGCCGCGGGCTGCTACCGCCTACAAATTTTCACCCCGGGAAGCAACGACGGTTGTCGAAAGTATCAATGTGCAAGTAGGCAGAACCGGTGCTTTGACGCCGGTCGCAACGATGCGGCCCGTTCAGGTGGGCGGAGTGACGATTACTCATGCTACGCTGCACAATGCCGACGAAATCAAGCGCCTCGGCCTCAAGATCGGCGATACCGTGGTGGTCAGCCGCGCCGGCGATGTCATACCGCAAGTAGTGGCCGTTTTGAAAGAACTCCGAACCGGCAAAGAAAAGAGTTTCATAATGCCGAGCCACTGTCCGGTTGACGGTTCAAAAGTAATCCGCGATGGCGTTCTGTGCCGCTGCTCCAGCAAAACCTGCGGCGCCAGGCAGCGTAAATCCCTGTATCATTTTGTCTCGCGGCCCGCGTTCGACATCCGCGGCCTCGGGCCCAAAATAATCGATCGATTCCTGGACGAAGGACTGATTTCGGATGCGGCCGATATTTTCACGATTCAAGAAAACGACATAGCGCTACTCGAACAATTCGGAGAAAAGTCAGCCGGGAATATCCTAAAACAAATCCGGAGCCGAAGCAGGATTTCCTTAAGTCGGTTCATTTTTTCTTTGGGCATACTTCATGTCGGCGAAGAAACTGCGCAGGCGCTTGCGGAGAAAGTATCAAGTATCAAGTATCAAGTATCACTCCCAACCGGTATTGGGAAAATAGTAAAGGTTTTGAGGCTCGAACGACTTGAGGAGATTCCAGATGTGGGTCCGAAAGTCGCCGAGAGCATTTATGATTGGTTTCATGAAAAGCGAAATATCGCCTTTTTGCACAAACTCCAAAATGCCGGAGTGGTTGTCGAAAGCGAACAAAGAAACGAAGCAAACAAGAAGCTTGAAGGAAAAACTTTTGTTCTCACCGGCGGGCTTTCCCTGATGACCCGCGCAGAAGCCAAAGAAAAAATCCGCGCGCTCGGCGGCGATGTTTCCGAATCAGTCAGCGGGAAAACTTCGTATGTGGTCGCGGGCAGCGAGCCCGGATCGAAATACGAAAAAGCGAAGAGGCTCGAAATCCCAATCCTTTCGGAAAAGGAATTTTTTGCTCTCCTGCCTTAACTTAATTTGTTCCGGTAAAGCTCACTTATTTTTATACTACTATGATAACTAACGACCGCTGGATATAATAGTAACAACTGGTATGAGAGGCGATAAAATCATTCGGATTCTTCAGGTGCTCAAAGACTCTATGGTGGACACCGCAAATCTTCTCGAGATATTTTTAAGTGCGGGCTATGGAGTTTCGACTGGACGGATGAAATATTTGATACGTGCCAAGAAGCAGAAGCGCCAGAGAGATAAAGCGTTTTTTGAAGAATTTGTACGCGAAAAGCAGAGATTTTATAATCTCATCTATTATTTAAAAAGCGATGGCATCATTTCCGAGGCAGCCAGGGGCGGCAAAAAATACCATAATATTTCAGAAAAAGGGAAAAGAAAACTCGTCGCGCTGTTAGCGGCAAAAGAGAACGCCATGCCGCTATCTCAGTATCCCAAAACTAACGGAGATACCTTTACAATGATAGTATTCGATGTTCCAGAGAAAGAAAAAAAGAAACGAGACTGGCTTCGCTTAGTGCTTAGGCAGTTGGGGTATAAAACAGTTCAACGCAGTGTATTTTTAGGAAAAACGAAAATTCCGCAATCGTTTCTTGACGATCTTTGGAAACTTCGGATGGCGGATTATGTGGAAATTTTTGAAATTACAAAAGCTGGCAGTTTACGGCATTTGATTTGATCCACTGCCCCCTCCCTTTTCTTGAACGTTTTCTGTACCAGTTACTATGATAACTTACGATCGTTGGATATAATAGTAAGTATGAACAGCGTGTAATTATAGTATAGTGAACGGTATGGAAAATCTTTCGCCGTTGCATTTTGGGAAAGTTAGTTTAGAATAAATTTACATTAAATCTGCGGGCGTAGCTTAGTCTGGCAAAGCGTCTCCCTGTCACGGAGAAGATCGCCGGTTCGAGTCCGGTCGCCCGCGCAACTGAAATTCTTAACCCGCTTTTTCGGTTTTTAGAATTTCCCTGTCCCGAGTGAGTGAGAGCGACGAGGGACTTCCTTATACGAACGGATTTGAGCG
>OBEQ010330667.1_pt1 | contig 20522 bp, 18 predicted proteins | sample 1670901 | NCBI WGS metagenome assembly OBEQ01 (sample SAMEA104232315, study PRJEB22302) | groundwater metagenome | biome: forest; feature: aquifer; material: groundwater | place: USA | collected 2011-08-07 | depth 5.4 m
CGTGTCGCCACGCTGTTTCCAAACACCGATAGCTGCCAACGATTGGTGAGTGCCTTGCTGGCCGAACAAGACGAGGAGTGGATGACCGCAAAAATCTACCTGAACATGAAGCCTTGACCCGACGCTATTGCGCAACAACCCTAGAACCAAAATCGAAATTTACAGAATAGATGTTGCTTTATCTGCAAGGGGCTTCACTGTGACCGGAAAGGTCGTGTACGTGGAAGATGGCGACACGCTGGTAATGCTTGTAGGGCAAACCCAAATGGAGGTCCGGCTTTCTTCCATAGATGCACCAGAGACTGCCCATACCAAGAAATCCACTGGCCGCATTGGGCAACCCTTTTCAAGGAACTCCAAAGAGCACATGGCCCGAATCAAAGGCCTGACTGTCGAAGCGAACTGCTTCGAGAAAGACCGATACAAGCGTGACGTGTGCGAAATCTTTGTCGACGGGAAATCCGTCAACCAAGACATGGTGCGCTCCGGCTGGGCCTGGGCTAACACCTCCAACAACCGACGGTACCTCAGAGACAAAAGCCTCCCTGCCCTGGAAGAGGCTGCGCGATCGCAGCGCGCCGGGTTATGGGCCGACTCATCCCCGGTGCCACCCTGGGAGTGGCGTGAGCGGTGCTGGAAGGCCGGTGATTGCCAACTCAGCCGGTAAGGCAACAGCACACTTCGATTTGTGCAAATAACTTTACCCACACAAACTGTGTGCAAGCCTGTGCATAACTCGCAGCCAAGCCCTGCAAACCCGCAAGCGTGTTGAGTCCCAACAAACTGCCTACTCACCGAGCACTGTATGCCCATCCGCATCTCACAACAAGACAGCACCGTAACATTTCCCGAAACAACGTCCACCAACCCCATGGTTGTGGCGTATTTCGATGATCTTCCCGACTCTCAGCGTGCTGCCGCCTACGAACAGGCCCTGGCAATCGGTGTCATGGCCATGCGCGATGAGCGCATTGCGGCATTCCTGGCACGCACCGAGAGTGAGCTGGGGGTGAACATGGAATTCCTGAAGCACCTCTTCACGCGCAACCAATTGCGCATGACATCGCCGCAAGTCAAAGGCGAAGCGGGCGAAGCCTCGGTAGCCAACGCACTGGCCGCGTTTGCCGAAGCACGCAAGTTCCCGGACAGCATCCAGCTTGTCGGGCGCACCGCAGGCGCCCTGGCCAAGAACAAGACTGGCGACATCCTTTGCACGGTGGGCGAAGAAGATGACGCACCCAACATCGTGATCGAGTGCAAGCTGGACAAATCCATTCGGCTGGGGGATCCCGCACTGGACGGCATGTCCACCGGCAAGAGTGACACCGCCTGGTCGCAATTGCTGGAAGCACGTGCGAACCGGGGATCTGACCTCGCCATCATGGTGTTTTCCGCCGACAGCATAGACCGCACCATTGGCCAGTTCACCGATTCCGTACGGCATATAGATGGGATTGGCTTCATTGTCATCATTGACCTGGTGCGCGGGGACTTTCGGCCGCTGGCCATCGCCTACGAGCTGGCACGCCAGCAAGCCCTAGCGCGCCAAAAAGAGAAACTGGACCCAGGGGTGCTAGAGGCCCTCACAAAGCGGCTGTGCGCCGACCTGGTGACCGCCATGGCCATCAAAGACCTGATCGAAGGCGCGGTAGCGAACTGCAATGCTGCCCTCAAGCAGATCCAGACTTCCCTTGGCAACGCCGGGGCCACACACAAGGCCCTGCAAAGCTATCTGAAATCCGGGAAGCTGGACAACCAGCAACTGCTAGAACTGTTGGTTCCGCACAAGGCTGGCTAGGCAGTCGAAACCGCACAACCGCTACGGGGTCCGCTCACAGCCCGATGACCGATCGCCTGGGCTTATCACAGTCACGACTCGGCATCCGACAACGGTCGTTCATCAAAAGTGAGGTGCAACGTAGCTTGCCCTTATGCGTCTACTCTCTCGGCACCTTGGCCATGGCGCACCTATGCGGGAACGACTTCGCCGCCCAGTGCATCGATCAGCTCCGGCAACAATTTGCCAAGTTCGCCAGTGGCGATGGCAACGTCCGCATCAAAGTTGTCATCCTTGCCGTCGGCCGGGTTGGCGGTAGCGCCTTCGAATACAGACTCCAGAAAAGCAATCTTCTTGAGTTGAAAACCATCCGTTAGAACGAAAGACACGCGATCGCTCCATGTCATGGCTAGGCGGGTAGGCACTTTACCCATCGCGATGTGAGCTGAGACTTCTTCGATGTCCAGGGCGTGTCTGCCATATTTCACAACCGCTTTGGATTCGTCACTGGCCCGGAGTTCGCATTCACGGTCCACTCTGAAGGACACGGGCGCTTCTTTGGTCGACAACCAGGTGGACATGGCGGAGGATGGCGAACTTTGGGTGCTGACTAGCTGCACCACCAGGCCGTCTACCGCCTTGATCAACCAGGTCATGACCTCATCAGCCTTGGCCTGGCTGCTGGCGTCGGTCAGGAGGAGGCCTGCGCTGGGGTTCACCCACACTTTCACGCTGGCTTGTTTGCTGAAGGCCATGGGCAACAGTGCAAGGCGAACGTCTTCTGCAATTTCGCGCTTTTCTTTCTTGCCGGGTTTGCGGCTGGTAGTGTCTTCAATGTGTTTGAGCTGCTCATCTACCTTGCGTTTGACGACGGAACCGGGAACGACCTTGACTTCGGTCATCAGCTTGAGCTGCCATTGGCCACCGACTACTTCGACCATGAGGCCGTTGGCATGGCCACGCGGCTCTACCCACCCAACAGACTTTTCCTGTGATGCCCCGCATTCGACGAAACGAGAGGATTCAAGCACCTGGTTCAGCGCGTTGCTGTCCGTGGTCCAGCCGGAGACGATGCGGTAGATGGTGAGATTTTTAAACATGCTTTTCTTTCCGTTCAGAGTAGAACGCCATCTGCACTGAGCAGGTGAGCGCCATTGGTATCGACATTGGCTTGCAAATACCCCTCACGCAGTAGAAGCTGGAGGGCATTTGGTTTTGAAATTGTCTATGGAGACGGGCTCTCGTAGTCAGGCATCTTCCCGTCAGCTCCATTGTCTTGGTCAAGAGCCACCTGCAGCATCGCCTGAACTTCACCGACCGATTTACCAACAAACTCTGCATTCACCAAAGTTTCATCAGTGATGCAGCCAACTCCGCGCATTTGGTACTCAAACCCTTCAGATGCCGCAGCAGCTTCGGAGTGAACTGAGGTAAGGCGAGAAACCACCTCCTCGATTTCGCTTGCTTCTATCTTGAAAAAAATCATCGACATCAGTCGAGTGACATTCTCTCCAGAAATGTTTACTTTCTGCACTTTCCTTGACTCAGCCAACGCGTCAACGGCCGCGATCTGCTCCGCCGTCACCGCGCCGGGGCTATGCCGCTTGATGGCCTCCAGTATCGCCGTAGCGGGCTGCTTGTCCTGGCCTACGGCCTTGGCCCATACATCCTGGTGCACCTGGGCCCAATCGACATGCATGGGGTCGCCAGCAGTCTGGTGGAGGGCCTTGGTGGCTATCTGGTGCAAGGTATAGGCGGCACCGGCCTGCTGCTGCAGCCGGGGTAGTGCCTCTACTCTGGCAGCAGCCCTTTGAAAGGGCCGAGACACTGAGCTATCTGCAAAGGAAATCGCCAGCGCCTGATCAGAAAATGATGCCTCGCGTTCAGCCCTGCGGTCACCGTCCGCGTCGTACACATGGACGCTAAAACGTTCGCCTTCTCGGATCACCTGAGAGTTCCAGAAGGTGTCATCACTGCCAGTTTCGTAGACCTTACTTTGGACCCCACGGATGTCCTCGACTTCTGTGACCTCCCAGGAGTGAGCTTCGAGGTCAAGGTCAAACCCGCTGGACATCAAATCAGAGATTTTTGTCAGCAGGTCTTCTGGTGGCGCTAAGCGTTCGGCTGCTTCTCCGCTGTTTGCTTCGACTAAAAGGTCGACGCAAACGAAGACGTGAATGTCCTTCGCGCCTTGCTCGTCGTCCTCGGCGATGCGTCCACCAAGGACCGCCAGAACATTTTTTGGGAAAGTCTCTTCTGCCAATGAGACTTCGGTGAAACCTTTGGCCTCGTGTTCAGTGCATGTCTGCCCAACCAGCCCTTTGCTATTTGTGAAGCCAGTGGCCTCGAAAGTAACTTTGAACTGCATGTTCATTTTTCTCCGTGAAGATCAAGGACCGGATGGTCCAGAATTTATCTCGTTCACCTGCTTAACTGGCTGTCGCTTGTCAACCGCTTTTTCGGGCTGCATGATGCGAGCGCACGCTTGAACGATTTGCTCTTCGGACAGTTCCACTTTCAACAAGTCAGCGGAATCTTCCACTGCACTGCGAACCATGTCTTCATCGGGCTTAAACCCATGCTTTTTTGCGCGATACAAAACATCATCAACGACATACTGCACGTCCTCCTCTCCCAAAATGGTCAAGTTTTGCGGTGTATCAACCACTTCCACTGACTCCACCAGCGCCTCAACCGCCGCAATCTGCTCCGACGTGACCGCGCCAGGGCTGTGCAGTTTGATGGCATTCACAACCGTGGCAACAGGCTGCCGATCCTGCCCAACGGCTTTATCGAATACCTCCTGGTGCACCTGATCCCAATTCACGTACAAGGGGTCACCAGCAGTCTTTTGGAGCGCCTTGTTGGCTATCTGGTACAGGGTATAGACAGCACCAGCCTGCTGCTGCAACCGTGGCAGCGCCTCTACCCTGGCCTGCGTGATAGCCACCGTACTTTCACGCTCGCAGAGCGTTCCATCTTGATAGCGGACCTCAACGACTTCGGCTCCATATCCCTCGGCTGCTTTTCTTGCTACTTCTCTCGCGGATTGCCCTGGCCACACACGAACGGTTTCCTTGTCAGTGCCAAACGTAGTCTTGCTACGCATCTCCACTTCCACTTCATAGTATTCTTCTGCATCGGGGTTCTGCGCGCTCTCGATTACCTCGCGTGCCACCGCCGCCCGAGTAGCGTCACCTGACGCAACAGCGACCGCATACCTCAACTCTTGGGCGAATCGCTGAATATTGGGACTCTCAAGACTTCCAGCATGGTCAAGCCCGGAAATCAACGCCTCGGCTGCAGCATCCACGCTCAGCAGGGCCTGGCGATGCTGCTCTACGACCGGCGTGCGATCAGCGATAGGCAAGCCACTATAAGCAGACATGAGCCGTTGAACGACTTTCTCGCGTGCCCGCTCAATGCCAAAAGGTTCACTACTCGCAGCAAAATGTTTGTCAATGGCTTTCTCAGCCTCGGCATCAAATGCACCGGCTTCGGCCATTGAATCCAGGATCTCTTCGAACGCCTCGGCGCTGGCGTGGGTTGCATCTTTTTCGGGTGACGTCAGCAGCGGAAGAAGCATGCGATGCAGGGACTTCGCCTGCTGGTCGCCCAGACTTACACGGGTTGCCAAATACGATTCAATAGCTGTCAAAACGCTATTCGAGCTAGGCATGGAGGCCATAGGGGAATCCTTCAAAACAGATCACAACAATAGATGGCCTCCGCCGTTTGCAGTCAGCACACCGCACAGAGACACTCTAAATTATCAACTCAATCCCGTCACAATGCAATCACCTGACACGGTTTGTTGTCAGGGTGACGGGCCATCGGCGCCCGATGTCCGCTGCGGCCTGGCAGGCAATGGCGCACTTTGGACGTAGTTCTTGCGGTCGACCATCAATGTAGCCTCGCATTCGCGGATCATGGCCCCATCAATCCCTTGCTTGGCCGCTAGGTTTGGCCACTGTGCAAACGCAGCATCTGTGCCCTCCAGGATGTCTTTCGCATCCGAAATGTCGTACGCCTTCCCGATGGCCAAAACGTCATCCCGTGTGAAGTCGTCATTGCCCAGGACAGTCATTTGGTGCTGGTGTACCCACGAACTCCGGTCCTGACCAAAGCTGTAGCAAAGGTCGTACTGCGGGGACAGTCGCCACTCCCCATTGCTCTGCATCAAGAAAGAAAAGTTTTTGGTGTGGTCATCGCAGTTGCGCCCCACAAAGTTATAGGCCAGTCGTTGAAACGCCTTCCTGACCTCGCGCTCGTCGCGGGTGACAAACCGAACGGCATCAAAGAACTGGCTGTAGTCCATTGAGCGCTGCTCGTTGAAGTCGTTATGCATGAGCCCCGACAGGCTATGCATGTGCAGGCGATCGCCCTGGTCATCGATGTCAAAACGCTTGGTCATGAAATGCGCGCGGCCGGATTCGCGAATCAGCCGCGTCTCGGACATTTCAATGCCACACAGCCTGGCGATCTCGGAATAGACGAACTCGACCTTCCCCCAGTCCTCGGGCTGGCCACGTGTACCGTCAAACTTGATCAACCAGTGCTCATAGCCAGCGGGCAATGGTGGAACGCCCGCAACGATGCTGTTGCGGGAGCGGTCCCACCCAATCACCGCCTTCGGCCTGGCGCCGCCCGCCAGTGACCCCGACTGCATGATCGATGTAATGACCGACTTGGCATCGTTCTCCTGGTCGAAATCGCCATCGATCACCCTCTTGGCGTAGGCCACCATGTCGGCCAGCTCCAGGGCCTCCACCGCCTCAATGGAGTGCTGGTCCACCGGGGCGTATTCGAGCGCTCCAATACCCCGGCTTCCGATGTACATCAGCGTGTGCAAGGGCCCCGGCATGTACCGTGGGTCGTTGTACTTGGTCTGGAAGTAGTTGCGGATGATCTTTTTGCCGTACAGATCCGGCAAGGAGTCGGCGAAAACGCCCATCAGCCCACCAAACACGTCGCGCTTGGCAACGTTCTCGAACGGCTGACTGGAGAGCGGCAAGTGCAGCGGCGAAATGCTCACCCCATCATGCAAATAATCGGGAAGGTACTGGAATAGAACCCGGTTGCTCTGCTCCGCAAGAACGCCCACCTTCGTGCCCCATAGGCTTACCTCGACCAGATTAGGCTTTTTAGTTGCCATCAGTGTCGCCCCCTGTAACTTCGCTGGAGCGTCGAACGGAATTCCCCTTGCGCCCCTTACCACTGCCACGCTGACGCACATTCCCCTTGAACTTCATCAATTCCAGAGGGCTGACCGGAGGAGGCTTGATGAGGGCTTCAAGTCCCTCCAAGGCATTTAGGGTGCGCATGACCGCGACATAGTGACGCATCGAACCTTCGCCCGTCTGCTCCAGGCGGCTGAGTGTTGCGTAAGGCACCCCGCAGCGATCGGCAAATTCCTGGCGCGTCCAGTTGCACGCAAGGCGCAATGTCTTGACATTGCTTCCCAGTTCAAACAGCACGTCATCAGTTTTTTTAAGAGCTAGCATATTGGTCGTGAATCGATTATTTCGATGTTTACGACTCATATTTTAGCAATTAATAAATAATTTTCAAGTCAGGGCGCAGGCCCTTCATCGCGGCTCTTCGTTTGACCCGGAGCCAGAATGCGAGACATGTTTTCGAGAAACGCTGGGGGCAAGCTGATTTTGTTGCTGCCACTGTGTTCTGGGTTTTGAAGAAAGACTTTTCTTGCTATATCAACGGCGGTCAATCTCAAATCCTCACCGTCGAAGGCTTCGTTGAATTCGCGAAGCTTCGCGTCTACGCTGTCATTTTTTACTGTGGCCCATTTGCCCAGAGAATCCGCGAGCTGCACCATTGTGGCAACAAACGGATCATCGATGGCCGCGATCTGCTCTGGCGTGATCGCGCCGGGGCTATGCAGCTTGATGGCCTCCAGGACTGTGGCCACGGGCTGCTTATCCTGACCCACGGCCTTGGCAAACACGTCCTGGTGCACCTGGGCCCAGTCCACCGCATTGGCGTCGCCAGAGGCATCCTGCAAGGCTTTGCTGGCCACCTGGTGCAGGGTATAGGCGGCACCAGCCTGTTGCTGCAGCCGGGGCAGCGCCTCCACCCTGGCCTCGAATTGCGTATCCAGGACATCAACCCTAAATTCGTTGGTCGGATAGCGTCTTACAGTAGCCTTCAGAACTTTTTGGACTTCAGAGTGGGACGTAGACCTGTACGCCATTTCCGGGTCTGTCGTTGTTGGAGGCTGGGTTGATGGCTCCCCGTCATCCTCAAGGCTGTCATGAGCAAGCCAACGGCGCCCAATGCCGCCGCCAACAAGCACAACGTAGTCATTTTTTACTGCATTCATGATCTAGCTTTCAAACGGTTTAACTACCGGCACTGGTGGAGTTGTTGTTGTTGGCGAATTAGGGCGAAGGCCCGTCATCGCGGCTCTTGGAAGTCCCCCGAACGGGAGCCAACCCTGCTTCCTTCAATGCTTCCTTGGCCATGACCGTTAACTCACGAGCATCGGTGGAATACTGCACGCCCCCTTGAGAGATGTGCTCCATAGCCGCTTGCAAGATCGCGAGTTGCTCAGCCGGGTCCCCTACTTCTGCTCCTGTCACGCCCTGAACCTTGGACACAGACTGCAGATCCTCACGCAGCGACGAGCGCATGGCCCCCCATTTTTCTGCTGTCGGGTCTACGACGGATTTGGGGTCCAACCCCAGCATCTCAAACACCTCATTGAAATCAGACCCTGTTGGAGCCTCTTCACGCGCATTCAGGGAAGCGTCATAGGCCAGCACCTGGCTATTAACGCGCAGCAATCCAGCCAGGGCTTCTTGGTAGAAGGGTCTATCCAGATCACCGCCACATTCAGCAGCCAACCGCAAAGCTTCTATGGCCGTTTTGAGACCACCTGACGCACCAACACTCTCCTGACCAACTTCAACTGCTTTAAGCGGCTCCAAAACACCCATCACACGAAGTTGGCGCGCGATCTCGTCATTGGCGTAATCGGTTTGCTGGTCAAGTTCATCGCCATGCAACGCGGCCTCTTCAATGAGCGCAAAGTCCAGGTCCGGAAAAATCTCAGCAGCCATGGATTCGAACGACTTCCCGTTTGTGTTGGCCACCGCCATTGCATTGCTGCTCAAGACATTAGCCACATCCTCTTCTGTGGCCTCATACGCACTGTGCCCACCGGGCATTGCGCTCATTCCTGACTGCACATGACTTGCTTCATTGGCAATCGTGTCTCGCAATAGTTTGTGCAAATTTGCAATAAGCTCATCACCATTTTTAGATTCTTCTGCCAAATAAGCGTCAACTTTTATCATCGTGATCGGCAACTTATTGCGACCCGATTGCGACCCGACCCAGCCTTTAAGGCATCAACAACCACAGTCCAGAGATTGCGAGCCACCTTGTCACCTCGGTCCGCTTTACTAGCCAATACTCCCTCAACAGCTTCAAGCACAGGCCGCGACTCCAAAGCATCCAAGGCGATGGCGTTCAAGCCCGTCACAAATGTGATGGCATCTTCTGAATTCGCAAAGCCCGCTCCGTAAATCTCCTGCCCTGTCGCCAGCACGGCCAATCGGCCATCAAGCCCCAGCGAAGGGGCCTTCACATACACAGAACGCATAACGCCCAATCTATCCAGGGCCTCCGGAAGCTTGGTTCGCGCAAATTCGCGCATGTCATGTAAGGCAACGTCCCACGCTTTGTTCCACAGCGCCAAGACATTGGCGTTTTGCACATTTACGTCCTCGGGCTCGACACCGAGCGCTTCGGCCACCGCGCCTGCCATCGTCATGTTGGCGTCGAGGTAGTCGTGGCTGTGGCAAACATGGGGGTTTGCTTCCACCAGGTTCTGCAGGCATACCAGGGCATATGTCTGCGGATTGCCTAGGTCGTGCTCCAAGTTTTGCAGGAATTTGGCCGCTGCCGCCCTGACGTGATCTGTCGTGTACTCATCGTTCACCGGATGCCCATCACCGAAATCCGCCCGCAGCCCCAAAAAATTCAGGCGCTCACACAAGGCGTCTATTTCACTGGCCGACAAAGGCTCCAGAGTGCCTGAGTCTGTAGCGATATCCTGCTCGGGGCCCTCGCTACGCGCCCCTGCACGCTGCCAATATCGGAGTGCAGCTAGCAACCCCGCCTGCTCGCGGGCGTCGAAGATTGCGTCGCTCCCCTTCTCCTCGACGGCCCCGGCTAACTCCGGCGCCGCCGTGCCAGAACCCTGCAGCGCAGCAGCGCGCAGAGCAGCCAAGTCGTCCCTGGCCATGCCCGCAGCCCCGCCCAACTCGTCACAGAGCGGGTAACGATGGCCTTTGAGTGTTTCAAAAACCGCAGGCGGAATCTGCTCAATCAAGTTCGCAGCTTCATCCATCAACTCAGCATACGTTACAAGCCGCTTTGGCAAATTGTTTTCCATCATGGTTCCTTGTGAAAAGTCCTAATCTTTGACAACTGGTTCAACGTGAAGGCTCATCATCGCGACGGCTGGACACCCCCCGGTTACGGTCACCTGCAATCGAATTGACCTCCACCTTAATGGCTGCCAGAGTTGGCGCATCAATGCGATAGTTGTTATCAGGCTCCAATTCGACCGCCACTTCGCGATTACCAACAAGTACAAACTCTCCAATCAGACTTTCGTTCTCAGACCCGGCATCTGAATCAGCTATGTCAAACACGATGCCTGTATCAAGGTCTAACTTTGCATCGGTAGAGATAACCCCCTCCTCCCAACGCGACTCAAATTTCACCGCAATTGCGTTGCCGGTTGTCACTTTCATTGCGTCACCCATCGCTTTCACTGCCGCGAGCTGCTCTGCCGTCACGGCGCCGGGGCTATGTTGCTTGATGGCATCGAGCACCTTGTCTGCGGGCTGCTTATCCTGGCCCACGGCCTTGGCAAACACGTCCTGGTGCACCTGGTCCCAATTGACTTCTATGACAGAAGCGTCCTGAATGGCTTTGCTGGCCACCAGGTACAGGGTGTAGGCGGCACCAGCCTGCAGCTTCAGCAGGGGCAGCGCCTCCACCCTGTTATCGAATTCTGAGTTACTCGTTTCTGCCTCCAGCAATTCGGATTTGCCCTCAAATTCAAACGGAACGTTATCAGGGTTCACCTGGCCACAATAATCCGCTTTAAGCACGATCTTGCTCGGCTTGCTGATTTCTGGATCTTCTCCAATTACCTCTCCATTGGACAAATGCACCGCTATGTCAAAGTCTTCCAACATTCCAATTACCCTTGACCTGTGAAATTTGTCCAGGACCGCTGTGGCGATGGCCGACTGTTGTTCGTCCGTGAGGTTCTCAATGACCACGGCCTTCTTCAGAGAGACCTGAACCAGGTATGCGCCCGGAACGCTTTCGTCTTCAGGTTCTGTAGCTTCCCCTGTGACAATCACGTAGACATCAAGCTCATCCTCTTCGAGGTCCTCCAACGCATCTTTGCCAGTGGCGGCAATTCCGTAATCCTTCACCTGCCCCTGCACGTCAAGATAGAAGAATGTGTCAACGGTTGCGTCCTGCTCTGCACACCACAAGCTGCGCGCACGCTCGTCGGAGAACGTCTCGTGTACCGCACCAAATTCATTGAGCGCGATCACACCGAGTTCCATCTTGGCTTCGCCGAAAATCAGCTCAGGAGGCTCCGGGTTACCAACAGCCTCATTGAGATCTTCCGCAGACTGCAGTCCCCAGCGAATGCAGTGATTGAGTGAATACCCTTCCTTGTGGATGTCAAGACTCGCAGCATTCTCAACGTCGTTGAGCTTCCTGAATGCCTTATCCGCTTCTTGCAGAAGCTGCAGAATGCGTGTGAGTTCGGCTTTACCTTCAGACGAGAAAACGTCTTTAAGCGGTTGTGTTGCCATGGTGATCACTCCTTAGATTGATGGGCCGTCATCGGCAACATGTTTTGCCTGCTCTTTGCGAGCAGGGGTATCACGCAGGCCGTTTGGCCCAGCACTCGGGTGGAACTGCGCTTCGGGCGTGACGGGGAGGTGTCCCCAATCGTTACCATTTTTATCACGCGCGTAGGCGTCCGTCACTCGGTGGCTACCAGGCTCAAACCGGACAACCATGGTGAGAGTGGCCGGAATAGAAATGGCGCCTCCGTCCGAATCCTCAGCAATCTCTACGAACCATAACCGGCTCCACTCATCACCTGGAGTCACACGCTCCCAACCAGATTCGTCCACAGTGTCAACGCCAGCGCCCAACTCGTAGTCGTGGAAAACCGTATCTGCAGCCTGGCTGCGCAGAGACTCCAAATCAAAAGCACTCGGATAGTAATTGGCAAGCACATCAATGCTGGGTTGAAAGCTGTGCGGTGACGATGCCTTGTCCGCCTTGGGTACTGGCGCCGCAACAACATCTATTTGCTGCGCCTGGATTGCCGATGCATGCCATGCTTCGACGTGTGCTAGCGCGGCCTTCTTTTCCGGAAAATCGGCGTTCTCGCTTGCTTCGTAAGTGCCGTCTTCAAGCCCCCCTCCAATGTCGTCAACGTGAGCCCTCGCGTTGTCAATCACCATGGACAACATGTCCAGATTCAAGGAAGCGACAGCAGCCTTGTCGACCTGAACCTGCTGCGCCAATGGAGCGGGACTCAATGACAGGCCTTCGAGATAGGAGCGCAGCTCTTGCTGAGCACGCTCTGTGCTGTTTGCGGCCCCTTTGCCTTTCAAAACCGCGTGGTCCCCGGCTCTGCGCAGGGCTAAGAGACTCGCCAATCGCATGATGTGATCAATTTGCCCAGAGCCCAATGACAACTTGCCGTCGGCATTTTGTTTGGCTCCGCCAAAATCGGGTTGCCAACCGCTTGGCAGGGGGCCCACTTCAATCAATTCCATGTTGCGAAACTGCTCTGCCTCCATGCAGGCCGCTATGTAGTCACTTGCCTTTAGCGCATGGAAAGAACGCTCTTCAAAACTGTTCCCGACGTACCAATACTTCTTGGCATCACTGCCATCACAACACACTCCAGTCCACCGCTGACTCAGTTCAGATCCCGACTCATTATCCGAGACCGCAACACCACCATCGATGCGATGCATGAAGGGCGTATGCGCCGTACGATGATCTACAGACCGACCCCATAAAGCATGTTCTGTTTCGACACTGCTAGTTTTTTCCGTCACCTGAACATCCACACCCAACGCAAAAAAATTCACTGCAACCGACCGCTTATTTGCGCAAAGAAGCTTGGCCATATCAACCGCTGTTTGGCAGGCCTCTTTGAAGTTATCGCGACGTACCGGCACGTCGAAAATAATGTGTGCGCCGCGTTCGTCATTGAAGACCACCCGTGGCAAATTCGGCACAAGGGTACTTGCTGTAGCCGCCAGCCCGCTAGCCACTTGCACAGGGGCAGGAACGTAATCCGGGTCCGCATTCCAGATCCGACCGTTGTAACTCACCCTCGCAACCAATCGGCCATCCTCCAAGATCTCACCACCTGTCCAGTTACCTGATCCAAGGTCGTTTTCCTGAATGTAGTCCTCGCAGAGCGCTGCAGCCACTTCCATTGTTCGGGCGACTGCCGATGTCGGCCTCGTCCTCCAAAACGACCGAGTGGGGTCTTGTCCACGGTCTGGGCTTCCTGCTTTTGACAGGGTCACCAGGTAGTTGCCTACGCGCTGGGCAACGTCCTTTGGCAATTCGATATCTTGAGCGACCTTCGTCGCAAGTTTTTGTGCTGTAGCCATGATCGGGGCCTGAAAGTAAATTAGGGGGCCGAAGGTCCGTTGTCCGGCTCGGTTTGCTTGGTATCGACTACCGGCTCGGGGGTGGCACCGTACTCGGTAAGCCACGCAAGAACGTGTTTAACGTCGGTGCCCGCTTTGAACCCCAGTGCATCTGTTTTCAAAATCGCCCGCGAATCGTTGATATCGGTGCAACTCACCTTGACCACTTCGAGTGCGCTTTGCGCCAGCTCTCGGTTGACTTGCTTGGGAAAGCCACGCTCAAACAGCAGTGAACCAAATTGCCCATCGAAATCAGGTTGTTTGTGGAGGGCATCGATGACACGGTCATAGACCCTCGTCCGACGCCAATCATTGGGGTCGCTGTCCCCCGTAAAAAGCACGAGGTGGGTCAACCCACTTTCGACCGTACTAGCTGCAACAAACTGGTTTTCGGCGATAAAGGTGGCAGGCTCCCAGCGTGCCGCGCCTGCACCAAAATAGCCATTAAAGTAGGGATCTTCTCCGAGCCGCATGCCTTCGCTCAAACCAACCACCATCTCTGGCCGTTCAGCCGCAATGTGCGCAACAGCCCACATACGTATAACATCTGGCAGGGTACTACGCAACACAACCAAGGGTTCGTCCTTGGCCCACACCAAATACTCCCAAACGCCCGCAGCCCGGCGCAAGGTGTCATGGACAAATTCGTCTGCGAGCAACAGCGGCTCCAGCCCATCGAGCAGCGCATCCTCCGTGTCCCGAAAAGCAACGCACACGTCCTGCAAACGTTCGTGAACATGCGCTTCATCGACCTGCGTGTCACGCGATAGTTTTGCAACTTGCTCTATGCCGATGTGGGGCAGTGACAGTCCGTACAAGTGGGTTTCTACAACAGCGGCGTTGCCAGTACGCAGCGCTTCGCGGAAAGAGGGATCGGCCCAGCGCTTACTGGTCGCCGCGTCGGCTGTCAGGGTCTGCAGCCGCTCGTAAGCCTCAAGCGGCACAGGATCACCCACAATTTCGGCATGCCGGATGGCATCTCGTAACCCCCAACCATCCGGCCTGTATTGGTGTGTATACCGGCGTATGTCTATGCCATCCATCGCAATCGAATTATTCGCGTTCTGCTTGTCGTAGCCGGTCTGCCATGGATAGCCCTCGCTGTAAAACCCATTGAACACTACCGATCCAAGATCGCGAATACCGTCATTGAGAAATGTCGACTCGCGCGCTGTGGACATGCCACCCAAAGAGGCCGCGATGACGTCTATTTCAGCCTGGTCCAGAAAGCGGTATTTCTCCGGGCCTCCGATGTTGACGCGCACATCGTAAGCACCTTCAAGTTTTCTTGCGACTGTGGTGGCCAGGCTGCGCTTGCTGATGAAATCAGGCTTGCCGGTACGCTGGAAATCCAATGCATCGACGATCGCAGCGATCTCGAAATCGGATAGTCCTTCCGGCGTCCGAAGGTTGTGAAATATGAGGTCGAAGTCACTACAGGCGCTCACATCACGGGACAGCTTGTTCAGTGCAGCATACGTGTAGGCTTGCGAGACCACCTCTGCCGGTACCGGTGCTTTAATTGCCACGCTGGTGACCTGCTCAGGTGGTGTTTTCAAGGTCAGCTCGATCGGAATCTCCACCTCATCGCCGAGCATCTCAAGGGCCACACCCCAAGGAAGATGGCCCAACCCTGTTGGCATTTCCAGCTCAACTGAATTGTCACTGTCGCTGTTCAGTACCAACACGTAGTAAGCCGTAAGGGTCTCGGTGTTGAATGTCAGGTTCAGGTCTACGCGCGTATTGCCTCCGTCGGGCATGCTGTAAAGCTCCTTGACGAAGTTGTAATGCTCGTCGGTCGCTGGTTCATACGACCAGGGTTTGGCCGCACCTTGGGATGCAGGAGTTTTCATGATCGACCTTGGAAAGATATAGAGCTGTCATGGCGACTGACGCGCCAGGATCCAGTACGAAACACTGCTTGCATTCAAACCCCCTCAAATCACAACAATAGAAGGACTCTCCGTTACCAGAAAGTCACAGAAAAACACTCACACGAACCACTTGTCTGGCGCTGCCAAAAAACTCATCGGGCTGGTGACCGCACCATCACTCAGCATCTGCGACATGTAGGCATAGCGTATGGCATGCACACCCGCCAAAACACCCACCAGCATGGCCCAAACTGCATACCAACTGCTCATGAACACCCAATATAGGCTGTACAGCAGGATGCCTCCGCACACTCCCCACATCATACGAGACACCTTGGCCGCGCCACTGGAGCGATGCCCAAAATCTGCATTCACAACCTTGGCCACAACCAGGATACGTGGATCCATTTGCACAACGCCACTCATGGCCCGAACGGACTCCACCGAGCCATGGTAGCCACAGATGTCATGCCGTATGCACTGCAGTCCACCCTCCACCTCTTCAAGAGACTGCTCCAGGCACCGTGGACATGTACGCAAACGCAGACGGTGGGCTGCTGATTTCAGCATCTGGCCTGTCTGATGAATCGACTCCGCACCCACGGCCCCTTTGGTGCCACGAATCAGAATCGAAAAATAGCCTTTGGTTGCCTTCGCTGTACCTCTGGCAGCAGATCCAATCCATGACATCAGGAAGCCTCCTCGGCAGCCACACACGCAACGTGGGTGATACCAGCATAAAGAATCCGCATGTAAGGCTCCAGCAGGGCCTGGGCTTCCGCCATGGTCACCTCTTTGCCCAACCGGTGCAACGCGCTACGGTACTCCTCTGTCGCCAATGCGATGGCGGGGATTAACCCCTCCTGCGCATCACGACTCAAGACCACGAATACAGGCTGAGCCGCATGGCGGTGGCATGTATCGCCTTCCAGCGTCAACTGCTCAATCGCCAACACCAGATGGCAGGGCATTTGAGCCCGACTCACATAGTTGCGCAGTTGCACCGGCAAAAACTCCCACTCATCCTCATTGTTCAACGCCTGGATCAGCACCATGTTCGACGACTCGGAACCGACCCACAGGGCGGATTCCTCAAGCGCCAAGACCTCAGCAGCACGCACACTGGTCAAGCCAGCCTCCTTCATGTGCCGGGTGGTATCCGCAGATGTACGCTCCTGCACCACAACAGCATCGCGTCCTGCGAGCAGGACATACCCCAGGAGCTGGATTGCACACTCTTGCAATCCAGCTAACTCTTGCTGACCACGCGCGCTCAGGACGCGCGAAGTGGCTTGCAATGATTCGCTGACGACTGAAACTGCTGGACTTTTCATAGCGATAATTTTATGTGAAATGCGCAACGAAATCCATCTATTTAGGCAGGCGCTGGCACAGCTCCGGGGTCGAAATTCGATGTTGGCAATCTATCCACATCACAAGGCACGGCCAGGCGGCTGGTGGGCACAAAGTTGGCCACCACAACCGTATCGTTCTGGTTTTCCCCATTCGTTGGCGGACTGCGCATCAGCCCCACCGTCATCTCTAAAAACGCTGGGACAAAATCCCCGGCCTTGTTCTTGGCAAAGCACTGCTCTGCCACACGCCCCAGGCGTGTCTCGTTACCTTGCAACAGCCGTTCGAGCGAATACCCAAGGATGCGGATGCGCTGGCCTGGCACCGCCTCCATCAGTATTCTTGAGGCCTGCAGATCCACCCGCAGTTCGCTGGCCATCCTCAGATGATCCTCTGTCATGCCAGGGACCTTCTCACCCAGTGCAGTAGCCAGTACACGCAAGTAGCCTTTAGCCTGCATGCCCCTTGTAATGGATTCATCCCAGGTCCGCTGCACGGGTGCAGGGAGCGTAAATCGACGGGGAGGCATACCAGGCCGCACAGGCGGCAAATTCACCGTCTGTCGGGCGCAATAAAGCCAGGTCGTTTTGATGCGCCCTGTTCGGGTATTGATAAGCCGGATGACGGAATTGGCATTGTTCTCAACGCCCTTGATAGACCCATCCATAAATTCTTGGTAGAAGCCCCACAGATCATCGCTATGGCGCAGCAAACGGGCATCCATGGTATGCAATATGTCCATGTGGGCATGGCCTTTGTTGACACGGCCATCGCCAGGGATTACGCCCGGCGCATCACCAGGCGTCACCGCCACCCGGCAATGCGCATGCACCACAGCCCGAGCGGGCTCAATCCCGAAATGCGTGACAGCCCTTGCCCGCCAAATGGGACGCTGATCCTGTGAGACCAAATCGGTTTCGGCAGCCAAGTGAAAAAGCAACATGGAGCCAGGCTCCGCGACTGCCCCCTCTAAACGCTGGCGCACACCCAGCTCCACGTCCATGGGAATACTTGCCTGCACCTCAACCACCCTGCCTTCATAGCCCATGGGGGCAATGATCACACCCCACACGAGCGTATTCGCAGGGTCAATTCGTCGGCTGTTCTGCACCTTCACCGTGATATTGAGTCTTCGCATTTGACATTATTCCAATTTACTATTTTTTGTACATTGCATGACAAACAAAAGGCGCCATAGGCGCCTTTTGTTGCCACACAGTTACATGCCGGGGCCGTCGTTGTCGAGGGCTGCTTGCTTTTGGGAAGCAGAAGGCTCATCGGCGGAAAGCAAGTCGCTGGGAGTCGGCGTCTCCGGAACACCACCGGCCTTGGCTGCATCGCTCGCTTCGCGCTGACTATCGGCTTCACGGGCTGCAGTGAATGCAGGCGTGAAGTTGTCGGTCGGAACGAAATTCAGCGTGCGGGCTTTGGCAAAGGCATCCGGCGCAAACTTGGTCACGATGATGCTGTCGGGCAGATCCTGGCCGCTGCGTGCAGGACCAGTCATGACGCCCACGGTCATCTTGACGTAGCCTGGCACCTTATTGTCTGAGCCATCCACAGACACAAGACACTTGCTGGCATTGCGTGCCAGGGTAGTGCCTGGATCCATCAAGTCATCCAACGAACTGCCGACGATGGGAATGCGACGACCTGGAATCGCTTCAATGCGCAACTCCCCCGAAGCCAAGCCTTCGCGCAGCTTGTTTGCAACACCAATCTGCGCGGGAGTCAGCCCTGGAAAGTCAGATTCGCTCGACAACGCCACGGCCACCATTTTCAGATAGCCGTTCGATTGGGCACCCTGCACGACGGCTTCCTGCCAAGTCTGTTCTGCAGAGGCGGGGGTCTTGAAGGTCCGGGGCTCGCCACCTGGCTCATCAGCGTCGACCGTCACTTCTTTGCGTGCGGACCAGACCATCTTGCTTTGCACTTGCGGCGAATCGCCTTGCGCAGAATTCATTGAAAAAACCCGCAATGCCGCATTGGCGTTATGCGTCACACCATTCAATTGACCATCCATACAGGTATCAAAGAAATTGCGCAAATCTTGCAGCGAACCGATCTGGTGTGCGGCCTTGGGGAACAGGATATCCAGATCAGCCGCCATACGGTACTGCGCTGTCGCTTCGCGCACATTGACTTTGGCAAAGCCGTGGAAAACATCACGGCTCGCATCGTTGCCGTAGTTTTCAGCGTACGCACCCTTCCACACTTGTGGCTCACCTTCCGCAGTTGCCGCCACGTCTTTGGTACAACCCGATACGAACAACAATCCGCCGACTTGCATAGGCTCCACGTCGTTGCGCCCGACCTTGTAGCCAGACATCAATTTCTCGATCGTAGGGCGAGTCTTTTCAAACTTTGCATTCTCCGCTGGCGTCTTGTCCTTGCGGAAGGTTGCAATGCTTTCCTCCATGGTGGTCAAACGGACCGCCACTTGATCGCCTTCCATCCAGTCCGGCGCACGTACAACACCGAATACAACGCCGCCATTGGGCGCGCTTAGATCATGCCCAGTAATTTGCAGTGCAATATTGGCTTGCAGAGGTGGACGACTGCGCGCACCACCGGTACGAGAACCCTGACCAGTTTGGGAATTGAAAAATTCGCTCATAAAAACTCCTGTGTTGCGCAACTATGGAATAGTCGATTTGCACCTTGCAAATCGACCTAGAACAGAATGATCTTAGATTACCATCGACCTGTCAACAGAATTTTATCGCCATTCATACGACCGGATAATCCATGGACGCTAATTTAACAGCACTTGCAGCGCTTGACTTCGATTTGCTTAGTAAATTCGTAACAGCCACCGCTGCCAGCACTGGTAGCAAATACACCCTGGATGGCGAGCCCATCGCCGCAAGCGATTTGGGCGACCCCCTCTGCATGCTGCCTCTCGTGGTAGCAGCCATGCACTCCGTCAACCGACAGATGCACGGCACGGGCAATAGTTTACTGACCTTGCTGGAGCCCGCCGACCCGCAATCCCATTGGCTGGGCCTGCGAATTAAAGCCCTTCCCGAGGCACCCTCCGGTGCGCTCCTCCTCTTGGCTGATTACGCAGTCCGCCAGCACCTCAACTGCGCACCGCAGCCCGATTTGACGTTCACCAATCCCATAGCGAACAACCAGCCATCGCCAACCTGTGAACTCGCGCCCCACCTTGTAAATTTAGGACTCCGAAACACCCCTTCCCGGCCTGCACACACCCCCGACAACCTGGATCGCTAGCTTCAGCATCAAGCTACTTGCTTTTTTGGGGAACACAAAGTAATATTGGGCGTCGGCTTGAAAAAGCTGGCATTCCATTGTTGTGTTTTGTCGGAGTCAACCATGTACATCGTCACTATTCGTGTGCCATCGGCACGGCGTATTTGCACCCCTATCAACCACGCCTTGCGTAAATTTGGCATCAACGCCAAAGCTTACAGTTCACGCCCACCCATCTCTGCTCGCTGCAATCCAACCATCGAAAAGTTGCCCTGCCCAATCGAGCCCACAACCCCTGATTGCCTCTGGCTCGTCATCCCGGACGGCAAGCACATTGACGCCCTACTTGAAGCCACATTCTTGAACGAGACATTCGTGCTCGCGGCTCTACCTAAGACGCACAACGCCGATGACATGTTCGCCATGGAGTGTCTGATGATTGCCTGCAGCGCTCGAAAGGTAGCGGCATATTTCAACGGCCGCTCTGTTACACAAAAAGTCTACGAGGCGGCAATGGCGGAAAGCAACAACTTGGCACGCCAACGCCTGGCCGAG
>OBEQ010971358.1_pt1 | contig 20521 bp, 23 predicted proteins | sample 1670901 | NCBI WGS metagenome assembly OBEQ01 (sample SAMEA104232315, study PRJEB22302) | groundwater metagenome | biome: forest; feature: aquifer; material: groundwater | place: USA | collected 2011-08-07 | depth 5.4 m
CTTCCAGTTAATGGATCCACCGATTCACTTCGCCTCATCCGAAATCTTAGATCCAAACTGCGTTCCTCGAATTCTTTGACAAACGGGATAGAGCCAAATACCATGGCAATGATCGTTGCCAGTCCACCGATTAAAATCCATGATTTCCAATGTGATGGTTGAAACCGTCGGCCCAAAGAATCACCGGATCTTTTTGCGTCTATTGCCATCACAGCTTGATTTGTGAAATTTTGTATAGGGGTCTTACCAAAAGACAGGACAAAAAATCTCGCGCCCTTATTTAGAACTGACAAAAGATCGGAGTATTGTTGTTGATGAGTATTTGGCCAACTTTCTCACTTGCGCGAAGGAAGAAAATAGTTTATTTAAAATCCCATTAACCTTCGTACTATTATGAAATTAACATGCATATGGATCACGGTGTTTTTATTTGTACTCAGAGCAAATGTCTTCGCTGCCGAGCCGATTAAAATTACAATCGTCGCTTTTGGTGGCAAGGTTACCATGACTGCCTCCGACGGTAAAGCAGTGAAACTCGTAAAAGGGATGAGTCTTTCTCTTGGTAGCACCATTTCTACCGGCCCGAATAGTTGGATCGATCTGGCCCAGGGAGGCCTGTCAACGATTCGTGTTAAAGCAAAAACCCAGAGCCTTGTCGTCTCACAAAGTTCGTTCGATGCCGCAGCCCAAAAAACCGGTACACTTCTCGAGCTGAAAAATGGCGCTGTTTTCATTCGCACGAATAAAGAGGCGCTAACCGTGAGTTCCAAATACCAGATTCAAATGCCGGAATTGATTGCAGGTGTTACAGGTTCCGAGGGAGAAATGGTAAGTGGACCAGGTGGAGACACCATTTTTTGTCTCAGAGGGACCTTCACAGGCAACAACAGGCTTCTTTTCACAGGCCAAATCATGACCAGGCCTAAAGGTTCAAGAAGCTCTACAACAGTAAAGGCGTCACCTGATGTCGTTAAGGCTGCTCAGGCATGTGCAGATACGCTTCCCACTCCGGTGGGCAATGTCACGACCGGCAAAGCCATAGGCGGGACCGCGGCCGGCGTAGTACCTAGTGGCAATGCTATTGCGCCCATAGCAACCGGCGGTAGTAGCACAACAACGACAACCACGACAGAAACAACGACAACTACCCCAACTCCTTTCTCATCACCGGCCGAACAAACAGCTTCTCCATCTTCACCTTAGCTATAAGGCTAATAATGAAACTTGTTTATATTCAACGAAGTACGGTATCACTAGAGACAGAATATAAAATATGAAAAAAAATCCAAAGTTAACAGTTGTCTGGGCTGTGGGGCTTTTTAGCTTTCTCGTTGTTTTCACACGGCTTGACGCAGCTGACTCCGTATATACGTCGGGCGCTCAAATGCCTCCCGATGGAGCAAAGAATCGAGGTTTAACGACAGGTGTTATCGGTCCTCTTAATTTTGGATCGCGTGCCGAGGGCGGCACGGTACAAGTTCGAGCCAACCAGGAATTCACTTACGATGATAACTTGTATTTGACACAGTTTGGGAAAACGAATGATTGGATCTCCATCACCAGTCCGGGCATCTACTATCGTATTGGAGATTTCAAGAACAACGCGGTTGAAATCGGTTACGACGTGAATATTGCGCGATTTTTTCAACAGTCGGTTGAGAATGGCGAAGAACATTTACCCTATCTGCGTGCCGGTTTTACCATCGGAAAAAGCAAGGTGTCTTTTTCGGATCAGCTTGCTTTTATCGATGGAGGTACCCAACGTGGAAGTGCGAATGAGGTCACCACCCGCGTGAAGCAAACACGCAATGACGCAAACATCTCATCGGAAACTCAGTTTAACGATAAATTCGCGTTGGGCCTAAAACTTCATCATTTTTACTATAATCCACAAAGCAATTTGCTGGAACGTAATCAAGTCGATGGTGGGCTTGCGGTTTATTACAAAGCGTTTGCCAAAGCGGATCTCTACATCGAGGGGGATGGAGGTCATGTAGATGTGCGCAACGCTGCGAAAGAAGACTTTGCTCAAGGTAAATTTGGTTTTCGCGGTGAACTCACTCCTAAATTGGCTGGCAAGATAGATTTCGGTATGGAATATCGAACTTCATCAGTTGCTAGTGTAGGAAACCTTACCACTCCTATTCTGGGCGGTGATTTAACTTATACCTTCACTCCCGAAATCGTGGCGAACATCCGTGCGAGCCGATATGTCAATGTATCGATCCAAACCCCAGGCCAAAAGTACACCACTTCAAGTGCTGGCGCGAACTTAAGTTATCAGTTTGGACCAGTCTTGGACCTTGACTCGAAATCACGCAAGTTTGTCGCTGCTTTGGATTATTCCTATGAAAATGATGATTTCGATCTTCCGGATGGAAGTCTAAAACGAAATGTGGATATTCACACGATTTCTCCATCCATCGAATATCGCATTCAGAAATATTGGAAGATATACGTCGTTTATCGCTACCAAGATTTAAGCTCGAGCATTCCATCATCGAACTATCAGGACCAGCGCATTTCGTTTGGCACGAGCTTTTTGTTCTGAAACAAAAAGAAAACCTTAAGATTTCTGTGTCTCTCAGTGTAAATGGGGCTATTTGGCAAATATGAAGCGGAAGGATCATTGCGGCGACGTTAAAAAAAAATGGTTTCGGAGGTGCCCTGAGTCGCTCCTTTTTTTTGTAGTGATATTAACCTTTGCCGATTTTTTTATTTCTCCGCTTGGATTGGCGGAAAAAAATGAGCAAGCTCAAAAAGAATTGAGTGCCCCTTCCAAAACGATAACCTCTTCCCACGATTCCTTAAATTCGCTCCGTGACTACCGGGTTTCAGCATTAGATATTCTTTCCATCATGGTGTTTCAAGAGCCTGACCTTTCGCGAGATATCAAAGTTTCACAAACGGGATCTATCACGTTCCCGTTGTTGGATAAAGTGCAGGTGGCCGGCCTTCGCATCTCAGAAGTGGAAGCTAGGTTGGCAAGCCTACTGGGAAAAGATTACATCAAAAACCCACAAGTGACAGTAACCATCAAAGAGTACAGTCCACGGCGTGTATCTGTGCTTGGCGAAGTTAAAAAAGCTGGTTCTTTTGAAATCCCTTCGGAAGAACGTATGACTCTTTTGCAGGTTATCGCCCGCGCCGAAGGTTTTACCAACCTTGCAAAAACAGATTCGATTGTTATCCGACGCATAAAAAATGGGAAGGAAGAAAAGATCCAGGTGAATGCAACGAAGTTGATGAACAACGAAGGCAACACGAAAGACATCGAACTGGAACATGGTGATATCATTGTGGTGCCCACCCGTTTTTTCTAGACGGGACAGCACGTTTCGTTCAGATGTGTCAGTAGCAGACTTCATTCCATGAAAGAACCTTTACAAACGGTTGCAACCACGACAGACTTCACGTTAAGGGATAGCTTTCGCGTCATCTCAGCCTATCGATGGTGGCTCATTTTCATCATCACGATCAGTGTAAGCATCACGGCCATCATTAATTTCAAACTGCCCAATATCTATCGGGCGGTGACCGTGGTGCAGATTAACCAGAGCACTCCAAACGTGGTGGGTATGAAGAAAGTGCTGGATCCCCAGCAACAGGGCAGTGAATTCCTTCAGACCCAATACCGCATTCTCCTCAGCCGCAACATCGCAGAACGTGTCATCAAAAAGTTGTCTTTAATCAAACACCCTGAATTCAGCAATGCCATCGAAACAGGCAAGGATATGGTGGAATTTTACTATAAGTGTGTGACAGTCAACCCCGTCCGGCAGACTTTGCTTGTCGAGATCGCTGTCAATCTCAAAGACAAAAAACTTGCTACCCTCATCGCTAATACGCATGCAGAGGAATACGTCCATTACGTCCTGAACCTTTATCTAGGAGCCACGACAAACGTTTCCGACTGGCTGAGAGACCAGCCTGTTAACGATACCAAAAATCAGCCCCTTCTCACCGAAAACATCCACAAACAACTCGAGATCTTGCGAGAACATGGAATAGATCCGATGACCTTGCCGGTGGTCATTCAGGACAAATTAGTTCAGGAAATCAAGGCTCAGATTTCCGAAAAAGCGGCGACCCTTGCGAAGCTGGAGGAACGGTATTTCGACAAGCATCCACAGCTCATTCAAGCTCGGTCCGAATTGGAGGGGTTTCGAAATCAGCTCAAGTTAGAAATGGAAAAACTGCTGACCACTGTCGAAACAGTCGATACAACGAATGTCTCTATTTTGGATCGCGCAACTGAACCGCTTCGGAAGTACCGTCCCCGACGCATCCGAAATATCAGTCTTGCCTTTTTGTTGAGCTTGTTCGGTGGCGTTGTCTTTTGCTTTATTCTTGAATCACTGACAGAGACTGTGTGCCAATCGGAGGATTTAACTGAATCACTGGGCATCCCTTTTCTAGGGTATGCGCCTCATATGAGCAAGTCTACTGCAAAAGAGCCATTGGGATCGGGCTCCATTACCTCATCGGATGCCATTTCCGAAGCCTTCCGAACCATTCACGCCATTCTGAGTCTTCAGCCGGAAAGTACCGAGGCCAAGTGCTTCCTCATCACTAGCACAGCTCCAAATGAAGGTAAATCCACCTGTGCCATTAATCTTGCCGTCACGTTCGCTCAAAAAAACTTCAACGTCCTCTTAGTTGAGGCGGATCTTCGTCGACCGGCGTTGCGCCAGAGGCTCAGACTGAATTCTTCAAAAGGGCTTGAAGGACTTTGTGATCCCGACACCTCATTTGCCTCTTTAGTGGGATCCACAAGCATTCCAAATCTTTCCGTAGTGGCATCCCGCTCCGATCCCGATCATGCCCATTTGATCCTGAGTTCGTTCCGAATGCGCGAATTTATCGCAGAGATGCGCCAGACTTTTGATCGCATCATCATCGACACCTCCCCTGTCGGGGCCGTGAGCGATGCTCTGTCTCTTTGTTCCCTTGTAGATGGGGTCATCTGGGTTGTCCGTTTCGATACCGTCCGCAAAAAGGTGATCAAAGACGCCTTTTCGAAATTGGTTCAGATCAAAACCAGAATTGTGGGACACATCATTAATGACATCGACTTTTCCAAGCGCCATAACCAATACTACTACTCCTACCGGGGATACGAATCGTACTACCAGAAGGACTCTGTTGCATAAATCAGGGGGGATAGATGTGATGAAAAACCCAAGAGGCTGTATCAAAAGGTCGAAATACCACTCTATATGATAGAGTGAAGTCAAACTCTGGGAGTCCCCCAGCGTTAGCGGAGGTCCCGCCGCTAAAATCAATTCCCAAGCCAAACAATGCAAAGAACCTCTCCACTCTTTCAAGAAATCTAATGAAGAATGTCCAATTCCTGATCTATCCACAAACCCTCAAACCCATCTCACCACCATGAGCAATCCCATATTTTCCCAGTACCAACAAAATGTCCAACGCCAGTCTCGCGAACAACGGGCCGTGGGGTCCCTTCTTTCAGGCCTGGCCATCGTCCTCATTTCTTCAGTCGTCTTAGTAGGAGGATTGGCTGCTTATGGCGGTTGGGTGCTCTCACAGCAAATTCACAAACAAAGTGTCACCCTATCCCAACTAGAATCGAGACTTACGGAAAACATTCGAAAATTACAAGATGGCCTCAAAGAAACCGTGACTGTTGTCGAAAATCTAGGCGCTCAAACTCAAGCACAAAAGCAACAAATTGGTTGGTTACAAAATCAGGCGGAAGAAATTCGCGCCCAAAGCAAAAAAGATCGTGCCAACCTACAAAAACTGGAACGAAAGCTTAACGACACAGATAAAACGGAGGCCTTGCGACGGTGATTTCCGCGCTTGAATTACGCCGCGTCTTTGTGGAATGGCGTACCCGTCTCCATCGAGTTAAGACCATTCTCCAACCTCCACAATGGTCTGAAAACGACTGGAAGAGGTTTGGTCGGGGTATGATAGAATTACTCCAGCGTCATGGTGCAACATGGACTGTTGATGCAAAAACATACTGGGACTTACGTTGGCACTTGCGCGATGGAGGCGAATTAATTTGCCAAGTTGAAGGTGTTAGTAATGAAAGAGTTTCTCTCGTCGTCGCCCAAATGGGGGGCTTCGTCCAAGAAGTGGAAAGTTATACTTGGTTCTGGGCAGAACTTGATTCCGAAGGAGAATTTACTCGTGACCCCTATTGGGTTGAAGGTACTTGGAGAGAAGCACTAACTACTTTACTCATGCCCTATCAATATCAAGCGGGTTATTACCTAACTGGTAGCGCCCCAACCCCATCTTCCCTTATGTTAAGCAATGGAGATCCGCCTGGAGAAGAATCCGTGGACGCTCCCAAACAGGCGAACCAAAAACTGTGATCATTTTTTGCGATATCAAGGGTACCCCATGTCTGTAAGTTTTACTTTGCCTTCTCATGCTAAAATTAACCTTTCCCTACAAATTCTCGGAAAACGGCCCGATGGTTTTCATGCCTTACGTAGTCTGATGCTGCCCATCTCGCTTGCCGACACGCTGCAATTCGAATCTTTAAATATCCCGCGAATTGAAATTGAATGTTCGGATCCATCTCTTCCCACCAACAAAAATAACCTTGTCCGGCGCGCGGCAGAACTTCTCCAAACTCGCTACGCAACAGGACAAGGTGCCCGTATTTATCTTCAAAAACATATTCCCGTTGGCGCAGGCCTTGGAGGTGGTTCTTCCAATGCATCAACCACCCTGATCGGACTTAATCGTTTATGGAATCTAAAACTTCCTGAGGAAACTCTCGAGCGCATTGCTGCAGAACTTGGTTCCGACACCGCATTTTTTATTCGCTGTCACCCTGCACTTTGTGAAGGACGCGGAGAGATCCTTACTCCATTTCATTTCCCCACCCTTCTTCCTCTTCTTCTCATAAACTTTGGTTTTGGAAGTTCAACGGCATGGGCCTATCAACATTTGGAATGCACTTCGAGTTCTAAGTTTCAAGTCTCAAGCTTTTCCTCTCAGCCTCTTCCCTCTCATCTTCGCCTTCCACTTCCTCTCTTTCAAAATGACCTTGAGCCCCCTGTTTTCAAAAAATTTCCCATTCTGCAAATCGCAAAGAAATTCCTCATCCAACAACCTCAGGTCATTGCTGCCATCATGTGCGGGAGCGGTTCAACCCTCCTGGCTCTTTTGAAATCCAAGGAAGAAGCTGAAACCTTCCGAAACACTCTCATCCAACGCTTCGGAGAATCGCTTTGGATATGGATTGGAGATTCTATTCCCTCACCTCTTTAGCGTTTTGAAAATTATAGACTTAACGAAGCTTCAACAACTTTTATGGCTTTACCACCCACGAAAATATGGATCTGCCCATTGGCGAGTTTTTCAAACTTAACAAATACTTTACCGTTTCGCCCAATTTCAACTCCTTGTTCTGAGATATATTGTGTCTTTGTTAGAAGATCATATTTTGCAATGTACGAACCAACGCAGCCGTTCCCCGAACCGCATGTTGGATCTTCAAATATTTTTACTTTGGGAGCAAAAGTCCTGACTCGAATATCCGTATGTTGTTTGTTGAGGATCGTAAAAATAGTGATTCCAGTTACTTTATATTCCTCAGAGATTTGTACGATGAGTGGGTGGTTCGGGATAATCCTTTCCATTGCCCTAACGGAGTTCACTGCAAAAATTAGCCAGGGAAGCCCTGTTGATACTCTTTCGATAAGATCATCGGATATTTCTGCCTCGGAAAGCCCAAGCATTTTCGAACAATCCTTCGCATTGAGGGAGGTAGGAAAGAATTCCGGATTTTTTTGCTGCATGGTGAACACCGTACCACCATCATCCGCCGCTGTTGAAATAGGGATTAAACCTGCTTTGCATTCTTGAATAAACCTCCTCTTTTTCAATTTTCGGCTCTTCGAATAAGCGTAACATGCAGCGATCGTTGGGTGCCCTGCAAATGGGATTTCGTTATATGGAGTAAAAATTCGTGCGTAATAATCTGCGTCTTTATTTTTAGGTTCCTGCAAAAACACAGTTTCTGAGAGATTCAATTCAGAAGCAATTCTTTGCATCAAGTTAGTCTGAAGGGTATCTGTATCAAAAAAAACAGCTGCAGGATTGCCCTGAAACTGGGTGTTAGTGAAGACATCGATATGCCAATATTTCAACACTTGGCTCATCGTTGCACTTTTATGGATCCCGAAATTATTTTTCTCACCTTTCTGATCTGTAATATACTGCAACTTTGGACTCATGATGAAAGTCTAATTCCATGGGCCTCTTTGTCGAGTAATAAGGAAGCTAACGAAAATGTTTTGGAAGTTGATACAGCATCCAATAGACAACCACTCCCGTGATAGAAACGTACATCCAGATTGGAAATGTCCATCGAGCTATGGCACGGTGGCGAGTAAATCGAGAACGAATCTCAGGAGACATCAAATGGGAATCTCCTTTCTGGGCTTTTAACGCTCGCCCCATGGTTACCAAAACAAGCGGTAACACTAAAATCGCAAGGATCGTGTGCGAAAAGAGAATGACGAGATAAACAGGTCGGAAAGGCCCTCGATAAACTTCGTGACCATGAATCGCATGATACGTGAGATAGCTGATCAAAAAAAGCGTCGACGTAAAAATAGCAATCAACATAAGATTCCGATGCAAAATCCAACGTCGTCTTCGAACCGCCCAAAATCCAAACGCAAGTAAGATTGCGCTTGTGCCATTTAGCTCAGCGTTTAATGCGGGTAAATCACTGACGTGAAACATCATTTTCTAGAACCCATTTCGCGTGACAGAATCCCCGCATCCGAAAGCAGTCGAGCATGAGCTTGTGGATCGGAACTGTCATAATAACCACGGATTCGTCCCACCCCATCGACCAGAATGAAATGAATACTATGAAGAATCCCATTTTCGGAATTTGTTTGTTGATCCCTATCTTTTTCGACACTCAGCTTGAAACTTTCTCGAGCTAATTTATAAACTGCCTCCGTTTTTCCCGTCAAAAACACCCATTGTGCCCCTTCCGCATGAAATTGCTTCGCGTACTCTGTCAATACTTTTGGTGAATCATATTCGGGATCCACAGAAAACGAAACGAGCTTCAAATCAGGAATCTTCTGAAAGGCGCTTTGGAGTTTCGACATCTTCTGAGTCATGATTGGACATGGTCCCGCACATCTTGTGAAAATGAAATCGGCGATCCAAAGTTTACCACGTAGATCCCTACTTCCAAATGGTTTGCCCGATTGCTCAACAAACTCAAAATTACTCAATTGCCCATATACGGGAAGAGTCCGCCGAATTTCCTTTTGAGCCTCTTTAAACCATTTCAAGGTAAGCACTCCAAAGATGCCGAAAAAGATTAATCCAAACACTCCCCAAACAAATCGATTCCGGAACACCTTAGGAAACACATCCCCTTGAGAAATTGAAGAAGTCGGATTGGTGTTCATGCCGATCCGGGCGTGTGATGCTTTCTCACCATCCATAACGACAAGATAAAAAATGTGATTCCAAACAAAATGGTAACGCCTAATGCCAATGGCAAGGACGGTAAATCTGGCGCGAGATTTACGCCATACAACGCACGACGTAAAGCAGCAAGTCCATACGTCAACGGATTGATGTGCATCAAACAACGTAGCCAAAAGGGCACGCCCGAACTTGGGAAAAAAGAACCCGAAAGCAACCACATCGGGATCAAAAAGAGATTCATAATAGCATGAAAACCTTGGGTTGAATCCATTCTCCAGGCAATGACAAAACCGAGTCCTGTGAGAGCAAATGCCAAAAGGAAAATTACCCCCACAGAAGCCACTGCCGAAAAAACGGTGAGATGTACTCCTACAAATGGTGCCAGAAGAAGAAAAATCATCCCCTGCAAAAGCGCTACGATGGTTCCCCCTAAGAATTTGCCTAATACAATTGCAGCTGAAGAAATTGGTGCGACTAATACGGATTGGAGAAAACGTTCACGTCGGTCCTCAATAATCGATATGGTCGAGAAAATGGACGTAAATAAGAGAATCAATGCGATCGTACCTGGAAAAAGATATTCCATTGCCGACATTTCCCGCATTATCGAAGGTGGGCGGAAAGAAGAGGAAAGGCCCGACCCAATCAATATCCAAAAAACCAAGGGCGATCCCAGTGCGCCAATCACACGATTTGGCTGGCGAAAAAATCGTACCAGCTCTCGTGTCAATAACGTGGCGGAAGGAAGAATCCACGGCGCGCTCATTTAAGCACCCCTCCTTCTCTAACTTCAGAAGTCCAAAAACGATGGCCGGTAAGCTGGATAAATACATCTTCGAGTGTGGGCTTACCAAGTGTAATGGAATCGATTTGTCCCGGGAAAGCTTCGACAAGACGGGCAATCCACTCATAACCATGGGTTTGCTCTAATCGTACCATTCCATCAAGGACATGGGGTTCACTCCCAAACTTTTGCTGGATCTCCTTACAAAGCTTTTCGGGAAACTTGGAACGAATCATGATCACTTCGCCTCCGATCCTACTCCGAAGCGCATCCGGTCGATCTACGGCAATCAATCTACCACGATCCAAAATTCCCAATCGTTCACAACGTTCGGCCTCCTCCATGAGATGTGTGGTGAAGAGAAGAGTTGTTCCTTCGTGCTTCCTTAAATCTCGAAGATAATCCCACAAATCCTTTCGAGCCCCTGGATCCAAACCCGTTGTGGGTTCATCCAGGAGTAGGAGTCGTGGACGATGAAGGAGTGACTTAGCTGCTTCCACACGACGTTGAAGACCTCCTGAAAGTTTCTCAACCAGTTCATGGGTCCGGTCTTTTAATTTCAACCGATCCAGCATTTCATCAATCCGACATGCTAATCTTTTACCCGAGAGTCCATACAAATGACCCTGATGACGCAGATTTTCTATTACCTTCAGTTTTTTATCTAAACTGGGCGACTGAAAGATCACCCCAATCTGTCTGCGGATTTCTCCTAGAGCCGTCCTTAAATCCAGTCCGAAAAGCGAGACTTTTCCCCTCGATATAGGAATCAAAGTTGAAAGAATACGAAAAAGAGTTGTCTTACCACCACCATTGGGGCCCAGAAGACCAAAAATCTCTCCCTCTTCAACCTTGAGGGAAACTTCATTTAAAGCCAAACGTGTTCCGTAAGAGTGAGAGAGTCGATCAATTTCAATAAGAGAAGTAGCCGCCATAGCAAACTATCCCAAAAGTTTGGTCGCCACCATCAACATCAACAGGAATGGGAGATAAAAAATGGATCCTAAGAAAAGAAACCGACAACTTGCTGTGGTGCGGAGGATCGCCGCTTGCAACCCAAAAACCAGAAAACAAAGGCCGAGGAATAAAGCCCCTAGAAAATAAATAATCCCTGTCATTCCCAAAAAAGTTGGGATGAGGCTCACAAAAAATAACGCCGCGGTGTGAATCAAGATTCCCCGGCTAATCCGTTGACCTGTGGGATCCACGACACTCAACATGGGGAAACCGCCCTTGATATAATCCTCGCGATAAATTTGCGCGAGTGCATAGAAATGCGGCATCTGCCAGAAAAATAGAATCCCAAAAAGCACCCACGCCCCCGGAGCAAGTGAGCCGTTGACTGCGCTCCATCCCATCAAAGGCGGAATCGCCCCCGGAACTGCTCCGATCAATGTACAAAAGGGTGTCTTCCTCTTAAGAGGTGTATAAATGAACAAATAACTTATTACCGTCATCATCCCTAAAAAAGTGGTAAGTAAATTAACGGCTGTGGCGAGATAGAGTAAACCAATTCCACAAAGAGTAAGCCCAAAGGCAAGGGCACCAGCAGCTGAAAGCTTTCCCGAAGGAAGAGGACGATCTACGGTACGCTTCATCCTTGCATCAAAATCCCTTTCCATAAATTGATTTAAAGCCGCAGCACCTCCCGCAACCAGCGCGGTCCCAAAAATGGTGTGAAATAATAAAAACCAATCCAGCGGAGCATTGGATCCCATGCAAAACCCCACCAGGGTCGTTATCAAAACCAAAAAGGTTAAACGTGGCTTAGTTAATTCCCAATAATCCGCCAAACGAAAGCCTTCCACCACGAAACGCTCTCCAGGCAACGCCGCTAAAGAAAGGTCATGAGACTTGACATCGATCCCTTCCTTCATAAAACCCCTCTTTCATGAGCTGCTAAGTTAGCTATTAAACGATTTGTTAAAGACAATGATGAGATATGCCTCGCCTGCGACACGAGCAACTTAAACGAAACCAGCGTTAAAAGAACGCTCGTAACCAAAGTCAAAGCTCCAACTGCAACATGTGCGGTTGCAATATCAGCTGCCTTTTCCGTCCAGATCACAAATATTCCAAGAGCCACCTGTATCATCACAAGACCAGTCAACCCTAACACGAGAAATCGGAGTTCCTTGCATTCCCAATGGTCTCGTCGCACAACCCATAGTATTGTAAAAACTGCCAAAGCTATTATCAATGCACCCACACGATGTGCCAGATGAACGGCCAACTGTTGGAACGAAATCGGTTCCATATTCCATTGCCAAATCCTTTCTTGATTGAGCTGTTCAAGAGCAGTGGAATCCAAAGGAGGAAATATCTTTCCATAAATCCAAGGAAAATCGGGCACAGCCAATCCTGAATTGGTGTGGCGCATGGTCGCCCCAAAAATTAACTGGATGAAAATCAGAACCGTGGTTCCCAGCACAAGCTTGCGGAACATACCGTCCGGGCGCTTCGGAAACACATCTCCCAATCTTTTCCACCATGGCGAAGTGAATAGGGCGATTGCAGATACAAAACAGAAAAAAAACTGCGCAAGGCAAGCGTGGAAGATCGCGATCGGTTGCTTTAACAACACAACACGAAGCCCTCCCAAAACACCTTGGAAAACAACCAGAGCAAGAGCAATCCACCCTAGCCATTTCAGCCATCTTCTTGGTTCTTCAAGCCACAACCAAATTGCTAAAATCATTGTTAAGAATCCAACCAACGAAGCTATTAAACGATGGCTATGCTCATAAAAAATGCCTCCTACCATCTTGTGCCAGGGGAATAGGAACATATTGTAACCATAGCTCGTGGGCCAATCCGGAACAGCCAACGCAGCGCTATGACTTGTTACCAACCCCCCCATAAAAATCAGAGGAAATGTCATCCCTGCAGTCACAAGAGCGAAATAATGAAGCCATAAATTTCGATGTCTTCCACAAATCTGTTGATTAGAAACCGACATAAAACCGTGTGTGCCTCATTGCTACGATCTTAAACCTTCGATCTTCATCTTGATGAAACAACCTCTCCCCCATGAATTATTGTGCAAGGAAGCAGTTATTCGTAAGAACCACTTCCTCCGTTGCTTTCTGTGGCAGCGTCTTGTTCCTTTAGCCATCTTTCGTAATTCTCAGGAGTATCCACTGTAAGAAAACCACGCATCTGATAGTGCCCAATTCCACAAAGCTGCACACAAGAAATTTCATAGGTTCCCATTCGCACAGGGGTAAACCAAAAGGGGATGCTCATCCCTGGAATAGCATCCTGAGTCACCCGCATTTGTCTAACGGCAAAGCTATGGACCACGTCCTTCGATGAAATATGAACAATTACAGGTTTATTCACCGGAACATGCATTTGATTAAGGGTGACGATGTCATCCTTGCCATGAGGATCTCCTTGGTCTAGCCCAAAGGGATTATTTGCAGACACAAGATTTGCATCCTGTTTACCTAAAATTCCGTCAGGCCCTGGGTAACGAAAATTCCAAGCAAATTGCTGTGCAACAGCATACACGACCGTGGCATTTTCTTTCAGCGGGAATTCATTCACTCGCCTCGCCCAAAGAGGAAAAGCAAATCCGAGCAATAAGATTGCTTCCACCACCACCACTCCCAATTCCACATAAGTCGATGTTTTACTTGTCACTCCCACATAATCGGCCTGCGGGTTTCTTGACCTCCGAAAGCGGATAAGCGCACAAATAAAAAAAGCGGCCCATCCAACAAAGAGGAGGAGCATGAACCAATGAACATATTCAAATAGGTTGTCCACTTCAGATCCATGTTGGGACGCATTCTGAAGTATTCCTAAATATTTATTAATCATCGATGCCTTTCTCGGAATGTGTTTGAAAATTGCTAACAGCGATTTTCGATCTCTTCCACAGGTAAAAAACAAACCCGAGAATCCCACTCAATACTCCCACGATAACTCCAAAAAGGGTTAAAATAGCCATATTCATCCCCTTTGCCATCGGCGCATCCGAAGCCCCAAAACAGGTGGCACAAGCAAACCCTTGTTGTAGAATCAAAAACCAAATTCCGGTTCCAAGAAGGACTCTTATTTTTGAGAACATTTTCACATCAATCTTCCTTTGTCAGACATCCTCTTAAGCTTTTTGATGAACCAAACCTCGTAACATATCAAGGCTATGCCAACCCCTAAAGAAAGCAGACCTAGCCCAAGCCGGCCACCATTCGAAGTTTTAAAGTAAGACCAGAAACACCAACCTCCAAACCCCCATGCGAGGAGGATCGAAAGTGAAATAAAAAGAATATGGAACGCCTTGAGCGACATCAGGGGAACCTCACCGCATCATGAAAACTTAAAAGTGTGAGAAACATCAATCCCCCAAAAAAGATCCCCGTAAAAACGAGCACCCGATAAATGGTTCTTTTTTCCGAATTCAAATGCATAAAATATGCGGCTACGAGGGTCGCTTTCATCACTGCAACGATCAAAGCTACAGTGACATTACCGACGTGACTATTAGGAGCGCCAAAGTGGATGTACGAAGCACCTACGGTGATCACGGTCAACACCAACAATACCACAAAGACACCGATACAAACTTTAATATTTTTTTTGAAATGTTCGAGATTGGTTACTTCACTCATAAAACCTCCTGATGTGTTAAAGAAGATAAAGAACTGGAAAAAGGAAAATCCAAACCAAATCGACAAAGTGCCAAAAGAGTCCCGCCACTTCTACCCGATTCGTAAATCGTTGAGGTTCTGTTTTAAACATTCGAGAGCCGGGTCCCCAGAGATAACCATTCACAATCATCCCCCCCAATACGTGCAAGGCATGCAAGCCGGTAAGAGTAAAATAGATTGCGAAGAAGGGACTGTACCATGGTCCAAAATTTGAGATACGAACGATTTGATCTCGTTCAATACGCGCCTCACGAGAAGGAGTACCGCGTTTAGTGTCCGTCTTTAACACCACATGGTCTTCTGTCTGACTCTCCAAATGACCGGTAAGCACGGTCCCATCCTTTAAGATAATCCCATAGTGATTCAATTTCTCACGATACTCGAAGCTCTTCACTCCCAAGAAGGTAAGACCCAAAAGGAAGGTCATTCCCATATAAAGCTTAAATTTAGCCAAGTCCCTCATTACTAAAGATGCCCACGCCAAAATTACCGTGATACTCGAGGTAATCAGAACAGCGGTATTGAAGGTTCCAATAGGAATATTGAGATACTCCGAACCTTTTGGCCATGCTAAGGGTCCTGTTTCTGGCGCTCCCACTCGCAATAAAATATAAGTGGAAAACAAAGCTCCGAACAACATCACCTCCGAGGCAAGAAAGAGCCAAATACCAACCTTTGCGTTCCAAAGGCCAGTATCAGCCCGAGGCGTGACGGTGTAGGGAATTTCCATATTCAACTTTTCTAGGCAGGTTGGTTTTGTGGAGTAAAATCTTTTGGATGGCCGGGGACACTATATTCGTAGGGACCCCGAAAAACTTCTGGCGGCACGATAAAATTCCCATGAGGCGGCGGAGTTGGAGTCGCCCATTCCAAAGTGGTCGCCTCCCACGGATTATCCGACACCTTCCTTCCATGTCGCATGCTCCAAAAGAAATTGATGATAAATGGAATTTGAAATATTCCGAGTATCCACGCTGCCATGGAGATCTCGACATTCGAATGAATCACATTTCGGGCAAAGTCGTAGGTCTGACCACCATCATACCATCGCCTCGAGACACCCGCCATTCCTTGAAGAAACATCGGCATGAAAATGAAATTCATACACACAAAGGAACCCCAAAAATGAACCTTCCCCCAACTGTCATTCATCATTCTGCCCGTTGCTTTAGGGAACCAATAATAAATTCCTGCAAAAAGTGCAAAGATGGTGCCTGGTGCCACAATGTAGTGGAAATGGGCAATCACATAATAAGTATCATGCAGATAAAGTCCCAATTCATTGAAAGCCAACGGTAAACCCGTCAGCCCACCAATGCCAAACATCGGCAAAAATCCTAATGCAAAAAGCATCGGGGTGTTGAATCGGATGGAACCACCCCACAGCGAAATCAAAAGTGCAGTTACAATAATGACTGACGGAATCGAAATAATAACAGTCGTTGTTTGGAAGAAAGTGCTGATAGTCTGACCCATCCCCGTCATATACATATGATGCGCCCAGACAATGAATGAAAGGAAACCAAGCACGAGCACTGAATAAACCAACGATTTGTAACCCCAAATTGGTTTACGTGTATTATTGGCAATGATCTCACACACAATTCCCATCGCTGGAAGGATAAGAACGTAGACTTCGGGGTGCCCTAGGAACCAAAAGAGATGTTGCCACAAAAGGGGACTGCCACCCCCACTTACATGAAGCGGTTGACCGCTGACAATTAATCCGCTTGGCAAGAAAAAGCTGGTGCCTGCCAATCGATCCATGAGTTGCATAACACTCGCAGCTTCGAGAGGCGGAAAAGCAAGTAAAAGCAAGAAACCCGTGACAAATTGTGCCCACACAAAAAAGGGTAAACGCATCCATGTCATCCCTTTTGCCCTCAATTGAATGATCGTGGTGATAAAGTTGATTGCGCCTAGAAGGGAAGAGGTGATCAAAAAGACCATCCCGATGAGCCACATCGTTTGTCCTGTCGTTGCAATATCTGCAAGTGGGGTATAGGAGGTCCAACCTGTGCTTGCTGCACCTCCGGGAACGAAGAAACTGGCGAACATGGTAACTCCCCCCAGGAATAATGCCCAATAACTTGCAGCATTAATCTTTGGGAAAGCCATATCGATGGCTCCAATCTGGAGAGGAACAACAAAATTACCAAAGGCACCAAAAGCAAGAGGCACAATCCCCAAAAACACCATAATCGTACCGTGCATGGCTCCCAAAGAATTATAAAACTCAGGCAACATGATTCCTCCTGGCATCCTAGCTTCGCCAAACCATTTGCCAATAAGAAGGAGAGGTTTGCCTGGATAGGCCAATTGCCAACGCATCAACATCATGAGACAAAAACCAAAAAAGAGAAAAACGAGGCCCGTAAACAAATATTGCATGCCAATGACCTTGTGATCGGTGGCAAAAATGTATTTTCGCCAGAAACTCAACTTTTCATGCCCAACGTCGTGGGCATAGGGGCGGTTAGTCTCAGGTGTTTGATGCAGATCCCGAACGGTCGTTTCCATTAATCAATATATCCTTACTCAAATCCAACTCGATACTACTGGTTGTTCGAAAAAGAGGAACCTTATGGTAAATTTCCTTACTCTAATTCAACCCCGAATGCTTTCGGGAAAGGAATCCCTTAATCCCATACCTAGAATCCTTACGATGAAGTCTTGGGGCTGAATACAAAGTCAGCTTTTACTTCACCACCAGCGACCTTCACTTTCATGGTCTTTTCTCCTGCCTTAGGATGAACAGCTGCAAGGGTGTATTCCCCATCTGGCAATCCATTAATTTTGTAGCTGCCATCGGCTCCTGTCACTGCGAAGAAAGGATGATCCACCACTCCAACATACGCAAACATCCAAGGGTGGACGTCGCATTTGAATTTCACAAACACTTCAGGTTTCGTGAATTTCTTTTCGCTTTTCATTCCCTTCATGGGCTGACCGATGTTAAACTCCTGGTTCTTTCCAGGTGCGGTAAGAGCATGAATATTATGGAGGGTGTCATCGCCATTTTCGATCACAAGCGTCTGCCCTACCTGAACCCCCATCACATAGGGTTGATAAAGGCATGTCCGTTGCTCCAATACCAGGGGTTGTGTTGGCGTAGGAAATTTTTTGGAACCTAATCCATCCTTCACATAAACAAAAACGTTTGCGAGCCCTCCGCTGGCATCCACTTCATAATGTTTGGTGGTCGCCGTGGTTGAATGTTGAGCTTTGCATTTGGGGTCGGCATCGAATTTAATCTCTTTCTCTGGTGGAGGTTTGCCATTAAAAGTTATTTTACCAACGATATCACCTGCACTTACTGTAAAGGCAAAGGAAGTATAAAAGAGAGAGACTATTGCTATTGAAAGAAACATTTTGGAAGTCATGGTTTGATAATGATAAGAATGGTTAAAATTTGTGAGCACACCTCCCAATTAAGGGAAACATTCCAAACATAACAGCCACACACACAGCCGTCAATTCCTTTGTGAAAAATTTCACAAAGTTTCCTCGCTGTCTTTCAAATACAGGTTAAGGCTATTTTGAAGGTTCTTTCAAAACCGCCTGAATCTCGAACTCCTGGGTGTTTCCAACTCGTACACGAGCTTGGATTCGGGAAGACAAGATTCGCGTTTTTCCCTTAGCATCTCTAACCAAATTTGCATCTCCATTGCTCGAAACAAACTTACCCTTGATCTCGACGATTTGATTAAGAACTTTACTGGTTCCATGAGCACGAAAAGAAACAGGTAGCTCACTGGTTTGCTTCGTAACATCTTGTGTTACTGAACTCCGGGCTTCTGGAGAGATTTCTTCCTCGGGTTTCTGTGTTCCTGTCAATGTTTGGGACTCCTCAAACTCAATTTCACCAAGATAAATAGACCCATCGGCATCCACAATTTTAATCTGATGATCCCTTTGCTCGATACTAAAGGAAGTCAGGATTTTTTGGCCTTGGTACGTACCCATAGCAGAATCGCTCACTTTTTCTTGGCTTGTTTGATCTGAACTTACTTGAGCAGACTTACACTCGGAAATCACAACATTCGCTTTTGAAGAATCAATGGAACTGACTTGAACATAATGAAATTGGACCGCATTCCCCTGAGAACTACTCTTGGCCCAGTCAGAGAATCCAGCAGGACCACTGGAATCAACCTTGGATTTTGCAACCGGTTCGCTTGGGGCGGTTGGAGACGAAGGAAGAGCTGGAGAAGAAACGGTTTTGGATGGAACCGCTTCCGTTTCCGCCAACTCTGCAACGGAAGGAGCCATCTCCGACTTTTCGTTTTCAGCAGGAGATTTTTGTCGTCTGGTTTCTGCATTGGCTCGGGCTCGCCTCGCAGCCATTGGCGCAAAACCGTCCTCTGCCAAGTTTCGTTGGGCAACGACGACAGATCTCTCTGCATCAGCCATCGATTCTCGTCGTGCTAACTGACTCTTCAAAAAAAGAAGTGCAAAGATTCCTCCAAAAAGAAGAAGCAAAACAACAAGAGCAGCACGAGACCCACTCAGCCATGCGAGAAATCCGAACCGCGGCTTCAGCCGATCTCTCTGAACCTCTCCCTGGTGAAACGTCCGATATACCTCATCCTGCAATAGTTTTCGTGTTGCAGGATGCATCTCGAAATCGCTCCCAGCAGTCTGACGCCGCTTCTTGGCGTAGGCTTTAAGCAGATTTTCCATCTGCGGGTTGGGTTCTGGATTCGAATCATCCATACTTAATTAGACGGAAGATGAGCTCGTTTTCTCTCCTAAAAGCCATTTGCGCAAAATTTCCTCCATTCGGTCAAGACACTTGCTGAGACGCGAGCTAACGGTTTTGAGATTCAAGTGAAGAGCCCTGGAAATTTCTTCGTAACTGAGGTCCCCAAAATATCGTAGCTCAATGATTTCTCGGCAAGGATCACCCAATTGCCCAAGGGCTTCCATCACTTGAGCCATACGCTCAGAAGTAAGGAGAGACCGATCAGGTGTGGGTTCCTCGTCAGGAGGATCAAGCGTAAGACCCGTCTCGATATCAGGCGCATCAAGAGAAATCTTCACCTTCCTTCCTCCGCGTTTGAGAGCTTGTTGATGCTCGCGATAATCACGTGCTTTATTCATTGCGATTCGAAAGAGCCAGGTTTGAAACCGACTTTCTCCTTTAAAACTTCCAAGGTTTTTGATCACCGAAAGAAAAGTCTCCTGGCAAATCTCCTCCGTATCCTCACGTGTAAAATCATAGGAGAGTTGAAACACATAACGCGCGGTGGCAGCGTAATAACGGTCGAAAAGCTCATCCCATGCCTTCGATTCTCCCTGGCGGCAACGTGCGAGCAACTGAGCTTCATCGGAACTCATACGAGAGCACTAGCACACCAAAGGCACAAAACCTAGGCAGTGTGAGCTTCGAGTGCAGCTACACGTTCTTCCAGTTGATGTAAACGTTCTCCAGCATCTTGAGGTAAAGAGCCGGACGACAACATCATTTCCCACTTGGATTCAAGAGCTGCAACTCGTGATTCGAGGGCTTTGATGCGCTCGAGAATTTCAACAACCACCTCTTCAACTCTCTCCAGCCGATTTTCAACTCTCTCCAGCCGATTTTCAACTCCCTCCAGCCGATTTTCAACTCCCTCCAGCCGCTTTTCAC
>OBEQ010737758.1_pt1 | contig 20517 bp, 22 predicted proteins | sample 1670901 | NCBI WGS metagenome assembly OBEQ01 (sample SAMEA104232315, study PRJEB22302) | groundwater metagenome | biome: forest; feature: aquifer; material: groundwater | place: USA | collected 2011-08-07 | depth 5.4 m
TTACGCGGTTAAATACCATCCCTGTGTCTTTGCGAGGAGGACTCCGCCGAAGGCGGTGGACGACGCGGCAACCTTTTTAAGGGATTGCCCGCCTTCGCTAAAGCTTCGGCGAGGTCTCGGCGAAGCTCGAAGAGCGAAGACGGACTTCGTCTTTAGCTCAAACAATTTAGCCTCCCCGGCCCGCGGCTTTCGCCGCAAAGCGGCGGGGCGGGCGTAACGACACCAGAGAGTTGCCAAACGCGAAAGTCCTACATTTGAAACATTTCTTTTTTTTAAAACGCAGTGTTCCAAAAGTTCAAATGATGCCCGGCATCCCAAAACATATCGCCATTATTATGGATGGCAATGGCCGTTGGGCGCAGAAACGAAATCTTCCGCGGACCCGCGGCCATCTGGAAGGTGTCAAGCGTGTTGAAGAGATCGTGGAAGCATCCCGTGTGATGGGTGTTAAAGTTTTGACCCTGTATACCTTTTCAACAGAAAATTGGGCACGGCCGCGCCATGAAGTTTCGATGCTCATGCGCACGCTCGTTATCATCATTAATAAAAAAGTGCGTAGTTTGAGCAAGGCGGGCATCAAAATAAAGTTTATCGGTCAACGGGATGGGATCCCGACGGCGGTTTTGAAGGTTATTGAACAGGCTGAAAGTTTAACCGTCCAAAATCAGGGGATGGTTTTAAATTTAGCCTTCAATTATGGCGCTCGAACGGAAATAATCGACGCCATCAAGCAGATCGCCGGGGATGTTAAAAATAACAGGATCAAACTCAGCCACATCACGGAAGACCTGGTGAGCGATTCGCTGTATACAAAAGGCTTGCCGGATCCGGATTTACTCATCCGCACGTCCGGTGAAAAGCGCATCAGTAATTTTTTATTATGGCAATTGTCCTATGCCGAATTTTATTTTACGGAAAAATTCTGGCCCGAGTTTACAAAAGAGGAGTTAAAAAAAGCCATCGCGGATTTTCAAACGCGCGAGCGTCGTTTCGGTAACATTGCTTCAAAAACATAAGTGCCCATGTCCTCTCAAAGAATAATCAGCGCGTTTTTTATGATCGGTTTAACGGCTCTTGCCATCATGATCGATGAACTTTTTATTATTGTCATTGTTTTGTTAACAGCGGCTGGACTGTATGAGTTTTTTTATCTGGTCAAAAAAAAGGGAATCCCGATTTATAGTTATGTCGGGATATTGATTGGCATTTTAATCCCGGTGTCGACGTACAAGCATTTTGAGTTTACGAAGAACTGGGAACTGCTTTTTATTGTTTTGGCTTTTTTGACGATTCTTTTATTGCAATTTGCGCGCAATGATAATAGCAACGCGACCGTAGGGATTTCAACAACGCTTTTCGGAGTCCTTTATGTTTCGTGGTTTTTTAGCTTTTTGATTAAAATTCGCATGATGCTTCCCGACATCCCATGGGCAGGAGCCAAAATGCTGGCTTTTTTAATTATCATTACGAAATCTGCGGATATCGGCGCGCTGCTCGTCGGCAGCAGGTACGGCAAACATCTCTTAAAGCCGGAGGTCAGCCCCAGCAAAACCATCGAAGGTTGTTTGGGAGGGATTGCCTTTAGTGTTGCGGCCGCCATCCTGGCTCAACCCCTTTTATCACCGGCAGTTCATCTGTCGTTGGTTCAAATCGTCTTTGTTGGCGCATTTTTCGGAGCGATGGGGCAATTGGGGGATCTCTCAGAATCCGTTATTAAGCGTGATTGCGGCGTTAAAGATTCTGGAAAATTTTTACCGGGCATGGGGGGCGTTTTGGACACGATCGATAGTTTATTATTTGCCGCCCCGGCATTTTATCTTTATATCAGTTCTGTTCTTAAGACAATTTAGACGATTGTACTATGACACGCAAACGGATCGCAATACTCGGTTCGACGGGCTCAATTGGCATTAACACCTTAAAAGTGATTGAGGCGTTTCCGGACAAGTTTAAAGTTGTTGCCCTGACAGCCTGCAATAATGTCCGCCTTCTTGAAAAGCAGATTCGGCAGTTTAAACCTGAGTATGTTGCGGTGGGCCAGAACCGGATCAATGATTTAAGAAAGCGAACGTCATTATCTTCGAGGCAGATTTTTGATGTGACGACACAAATCGAAGAGCTTGTCAGTTTAAAATGTGTCGATGTTGTTGTTCTGGCGATTCGAGGAAGCATTGCCCTTTGGCCTTTTTTAGCCGCCGTTCGCAGCGGAAAAGTTATTGCGCCGGCCAATAAAGAAGCGATTGTGATGGCCGGGCATATTATTATGAAAGAAGCGAAGCGTCATCGGGCAACAATTGTGCCCGTTGATAGTGAACAAAGCGCAATTTTTCAGTGTTTGCAGGGGGTCGATCGTCAGGATGTTAGAAAGATTTATTTAACGGCATCCGGCGGGCCGTTAAAGGATGTCAGGCGTACGAAGTTTGATACCTTATCCGTCAAGCAGATCCTGGCGCATCCCCGCTGGAAGATGGGCAAAAAGATTACGGTGGATTCGGCAACGCTCATGAATAAGGGCCTGGAGATCATTGAAGCCCGATGGTTATTTGATATGCCGATAAAAAACATTGATGTCGTTATTCATCCCGAGGCCATCATTCACTCGATGATCGCGTTAAAAGATGGCTCGATCCTCGCGCAGTTATCAACAACGGATATGCGCATTCCCATTCAGGTTGCGCTTGGGTTTCCGCGGCGTTTAGAATCGAAATTGCCGGCGTTGGATCTTTTTAAAGTTGGGCCATTGACGTTTGAGAAACCGGATGAAAAGAAATTTCCGGCGCTTTCCTTGTGCCGCGAAGTTGGCCGAAAAGAAGGTACGCTGCCGGGTGTTTTAAATGCGGCCAATGAAGTTGCGGTGGAAGCATTTTTAAGAGGGGCGTTAAGTTTTACCGGGATCTATCGAACTGTTGAGAAGGTTGTTCGAAAACATGACAATGTTGCCTCTGCGGATTTAAAAGAGATCCAAAGCGCGGACTCATGGGCCCGCCGTGAGGCAAGGGAAACCATTAAAAACTAAAGGAAAATAATAACAATGAGCGTTCTTGTCTTTATCATTGTCTTGAGCATTCTTATCGTTGTGCATGAGTATGGCCATTTTGCGATGGCAAAATTCTTGAAGGTCAAGGTTGAAAGATTTGCGTTGGGCTTTGGGCCAAAACTGTTTTCACGCATGCATGACGGGACGGAGTTTGCTCTGTGCCTTATTCCCTTGGGCGGTTACGTTAAGATGGCGGGGGATGAGCGCGCCCATTGCTGCGGGAAAAGTGATGAATTTTATACGCATTCTCCCGGGCATCGGTCGCTCATTGTTCTCATGGGGCCGATCGTCAACTTTATTTTGGCGTACCTCTGTTTTGTTGTTGTCTTTTTGATCGGTTTCCCCGCCATGTCGCCCAAAGTTGGTGAATTGATTGATAAATATCCCGCGCAGGCTGCCGGAATGCAGGTGGGGGATAAAATTTTGAGAATTGATTCAAAGAATATTGAAAGCTGGGAGGATATGCAGCAGTATGTGACGGCATCAACAACGCCTGTTTTAAATTTTGTTGTTTTGCGGTCGGGGCAAGAAATTCCTGTTGCGATCTCCCCTCGCATTGAGAAACTGGAGAATATCTTCGGGCAGAAAGAGAACATTCGTCTCGTTGGCATTCGCCCGACGGAGGATCTGGTGCTTTTAAAGTATGGCCCGGGTGAGTCCCTTGTCAAATCTTATGAGAAACTGAGGGAAATTACTTTTACGACATACAAAGCGCTTTACCGCATGGCAACAGGGGCGATGTCGGCCAAAGATTCGATGACGGGTCCCATCGGCATCTTTTATATTATCAAAAGGGCTGCGGAATTGGGATTTACGTATGTGGTTTTTATTATGGGCATTATTAGCGCGAGTCTTGCGATCTTTAACCTTTTACCGTTTCCGGTCTTAGATGGCGGCCATCTCGTTTTATGTGCGTTTGAAAAAATCCGGGGCCATCCCCTGTCACAAAATATTGATGATGCCATCAATCGCGTCGGAGTGGGCCTGATCATTTGTTTGGCCGTATTTGTTTTTTATAGTGATTTTGTACGTTTTGGGATCATTGATAAAGTCATGGGCGTGTGTCGAAAACTTGGTTTTTAAAGGAGTTGTCTTATGATTGAAAATGTTCGCAATAAAATTCAGCAGTATTTTATTTCCAAGACGGATTTCTTGACCGTCAAAGATAAGATGAATGAAGACCAGCTCAGGGCTTTTGTTATTAAGACGATCAATGAAGTGTGCATCAAGGAGGAAATCGCTTTAACAGATACAGAACGGACGGCGCTTATCAAGGATCTCGTGCGCGCGGTTGTTACGCTTGGCCCCATCCGCCCCTTTATGGAGGACCCGTCTGTTTCCGAAGTCATGATCAACGGGCCAAAACAGATTTATATTCAAAAAGCCGGCAGGATCATTTTGACAGATGCAAAATTTGATGATGACCGGCAATTGATGGATATGATTAAGAAAATACTTGTAGATACAGGTTCCGGCAGGCGCGTGGATGAGTCGTTTCCCTATGTCGATTTTTCTTTAAGCGATGGGTCTCGTGTCAATGTTATTATTTCGCCGGTTTCGCTCATTGGCCCCGTTGTCACCATACGAAAGTTTTCCTCTGAAATTAATAAGATCGAAGATTTGCTGGTGCGTAAAATGTTAAGCCAGGATATGGCGGATTTTCTCGTTTCTGCAATTCATGCCAAACTCAATATTGTTTTTTGCGGCGCGACCGGTACCGGTAAAACGACCACTCTTAATGTTCTTTCAAAATATATCTCCGAAGAAGAACGAATCATTACCATTGAAGATACCGCGGAGTTGCAGCTGATACAGGAGCATGTGGTCAGCCTTCAAACCAAGGCGGCGAACATCGAAGGCAAGGGGATGATTACCATCCGCGACCTTTTTATCAATTCTCTTCGTATGCGGCCTGATCGCATTATCATCGGTGAGGTCAGAAGTCACGAAGCTTTGGATCTCATTCAGGCCATCAGCTCCGGTCATTCGGGGTCATTGGCCATTGTCCACGCGGAGTCTCCCAAAGACTGTTTTAATCGTCTTGTGACGATGCTTCTCATGTCGGGAATACAATTGAGCGTTGAAGAAATTCGACGCCAAATTGCCAGCGCGATCGATATTATCGTACACACCGAATTGTTCTTGGACGGGACCAGAAAAATTACTCATATTACCGATGTGCGTCATTTCGAAGAAAGCAATCAGGTCACTCTTGAGGATGTCTTTTTTTACCATCAGGAAAGAATTGATGAGAGCGGTAAAGTTATCGGGGATTGGGTTGTCAACAAAAAGAAACCGTCTTTTTATCACAAATTTGTTAAACGTAATATCAAATTATCCGAAGGTTTTTTTGATTTAAGCGGAGAATAAAACATGCGCTGGTCCGGTTATTTTCTTCCGACAATTCGCGAAATACCTTTGGGAACAGAGGCCGCCAGTCATCAGCTTCTGTTGCGCGCGGGCTTGATCAACATGCTGGTATCCGGCGTTTATTCCTATTTACCGCTGGGGTTGAGGGTTTTAAACCGCATTCAAAATATTGTCCGCGAAGAGATGGACGCCGCCGGCGCTCAGGAGCTTTTCCTGCCGTGCCTGCAGCCCATTGAGCTTTGGAAAAAAACCGGGCGTGATAAAACACTTGCCGATGTCATGATCCGTTTTAAAGATAAGCGGGGCAAAGAAATGTGCCTGGGGCCGACACATGAAGAGATCATTACGGAACTGGTGAAAAGTTTTGTTCAGAGTTATCGGAATTTACCGGTTGTCCTCTACCAGATCCAGACGAAATTCCGTGATGAAATGCGCCCACGATTCGGATTGGTACGGGCGTGTGAATTTATCATGAAAGATGCTTACAGTTTTGACCGTGATAAAAAGGAAATGCAAAAAATATATGACATCATGCTGGGAGCCTATAAAAAAATTTTCAACCGTTGCGGCCTAAAAACAGTTATTATCGAAGCTGACTCGGGTGTCATGGGGGGAGATGTTTCTCATGAATTCTTAGTCATAACTCCTGTTGGGGAAGATACCCTTTGGGAATGTTTGGATTGCCATCATTTCACGAAGTCTGAAGGAGAGATAACGTCCCATACGGCCTGTCCGAAATGTCAAGGTAAGAACGTTGAAAAGAAAACAGCCATGGAAATCGGCCACATCTTTCAGCTCGGAACAAAATACAGCGAAGCGCTGGGGGCCAAATTCTTGGGTGAGGACGGAAAAGAAAAAAAAATCATGATGGGATGTTATGGCATTGGTGTCAGCCGTTTGATCTCCGCGGTCGTCGAAAGTTATCATGATGCCGCCGGGATCAAGTGGCCGCAGGCCGTTGCGCCGTTCGATGTTGAGATCCTCCCCGTGCAGGCCAAAGATTCGGCTTTGATGGGCCTGGCGAACCAATATGACAAAGAGCTTACGGCATCAGGCCTTGATGTGCTCATGGATGATCGCGATGTCAGCGCGGGAATTAAATTTAATGATGCGGATTTGGTCGGGATTCCTCTACGGATCACCATTGGAAAACGGGTGGCCTCCGAAGGAAAAGTTGAGATCAAAGATCGTCACACAGGCGAGGTTATGGCCGTCGATAAAAGTGAAGCCGTCCATGTCCTTATTGCAAAAGTCAAAACACATAAAAGTTAAAACGAAACATCATGATCATGGAATCTTTATCTGAAAAAATTGAGAAAATCGCCGAACCCTTCTTAAAAGCCATGAATATCGAGTTAGTCGAGCTTAACATCGGACGCTATAAGACAGATTTATCGATTCGCATTCTTGCCGATAAGCAAAACGGCGGCATTACGATCAAGGAGTGCTCACAGCTTAATCGTCACATAATGGAAGCTCTCGAAACCGGCCTTGTGATCGGCGGTCCTTATACACTTGAAGTTTCTTCACCGGGATTGGACCGGCCTTTGAAGTCTCCCAAGGATTTCCAAAGGGTTATCGGACGGCAGGCACGATTTTTCCTATCGGAACCGGTCAACGGCCGGTTGGAATACGCAGGCCCCATCAAGAGAGTCCACAATGAAGGAGTTATTATTGATGTCAGGGGTCAAAACGTTGAAATTCCCATTTTAAAAATTAATAAAGCCAGGCAAATTATTGAAGTCTAAAGAAGGGATCGTGTTATGGATAGTGAACTCATGGGTATCCTCGAGCAGTTGGAACGGGATCGAGGGATCGATAAAGAAGTTTTAGTGCAGGCGGTCGAAGCGGCGGTTGCTTCCGCAGCCAAAAAGATCTGGACCATTGATAAAGAAGAGGAGATTCGAGTCGTCCTTGATCGTAAAACCGGAAAATTAACGGCTTATGCGGGAGATCATGAGATCAAATCAAAAGATTTTGGCCGTATTGCCGCCCAAACAGCGAAGCAGGTTGTTATTCAAAAGATCCGCGAGGCGGAAAAAGATGTTATCTTTGCCGAATACACCGCTCGAGTCGGGCAGATCGTCAGCGGCAGCGTGTATCGGTTTGAAAAAGGCAACCTCATCGTTGATCTTGGGAAATATGAAGCCTTTGTTCCTAAAAGCGAACAATCCGGGACAGAGGAATTTAAACAGGGCGATCGTATCCGTGCGTATGTCCTCGAAGTCAAAAAAGAGGCGAGAGGCCCGCAGATCGTTCTTTCGCGCGCGCACCCGAATTTTGTCAAAAGACTCTTTGAGCTTGAAGTCCCTGAGGTTTATGAAGCGATCGTTGAGGTCAAAGGCATCGCGCGTGATGCCGGCGAGCGGACTAAAATTGCTGTTTATTCGAAAGATGAAAAAGTGGATTGCGTGGGGGCGTGCGTTGGGATGCGCGGGGCGCGTGTCAAAAGCATCGTCTCTGAGCTGCATGGCGAGAAAATCGATATTGTCCGATACTCCAGCGATATGAAAGAGTATATCTCCGCCGCTCTTTCGCCGGCTCAAATCAGTCAAATCCAGATCAATAAAGAACAGAAAACGGCCGATATTATTGTTGCGGATGATCAATTGTCTTTATCGATTGGCCGGCATGGGCAGAATGTACGACTGGCGTCAAGGCTGATTGGTTGGGAGTTAAACATCAGATCGGTTTCTCAGCTCTTAGGACCAAAAGACTCGCAAGAAACACAGCCCGTTTCTGTTGTGGAATCCTCCGTGATCAATATAGACGGTGTTGGCGCAAAAATGATGGCGGCTTTACAAGAAGCGGGTTTTGATACCATTGAAAAAATTGCGAAAGCCACCGTGGAAGATTTAAAACAAATCAAAGGCATTGGAAAAGTTAAAGCTGATAAAATGATCAAGCAGGCGAAAGATCTGCTCAAACAAGAGAAGGCATAATTTAATCCCCATTTAAAGAAAGAAGATTTTTATGAAAGTTTCAGACCTGGCAAAAGAATTGAATGTGAGTTCCGATGATATTTTAAGTAAGTTGAGGGCTTTGAAACTCAAAGCCAAAGACAGTCAACAAGATTTGAGCGAATTTGTTTTGGCTGTTTTACGTCGGGAATTAGCGGGCGCCAGACCGGGCAAGGGAAAAGCAACCCCTAAGGCCGCAGACAAAACGACAAAAGTTTCGGCCAGAGGGGTTGAAAAGCCTAAAACAAAAACTTCTGTAAAAGAAAAAACAAAACCCGTAAAAGCGGTCAAAGACAAAGGCGTTAAAAAATCAAAAACAACAAAAGCCACAACGTCTGCTCCTGCGAAAATAAAGCCCGCGCCCGTTGCCATGATTCCTTCAAAGCCGGGGGTCTCGGTTTCTAAGCCGGCAATGCAACCCACTGTGATAAAACCTGCCGTTGCTCCACAGCCTCCGGTTAAACCGTTTATTTCGCAACCGCCGATTGCCAAATATCCCGGTCGATTTGAGTTTAAACGCAGAGATCATAAACCGGCGGTTGCTCAGGTCAAGGAAGATGCGATGAAGCCCATTGGCCACGTCGAAATTCCAATCCCTATTTCTATAAAAGATTTATCTGTCCGCCTGCAAGTCAAGCCGAGCATGATCTTAAAAAAATTAATGGAAAAAGGGATGCTTTCGACCATCAACCAAATTATCGGTGAAGAGACGGTCAGGCATTTGTCGGCCGCGATGGACTTTACGTATTCCCAGCCGAAAACACAGGAAGAACAACTTGTCGAAGATCATGCGGGTACCAAAGAGGATGATAAACTTCTGACCCCCCGTCCTCCGGTTGTCACATTTATGGGGCATGTGGATCATGGAAAAACTTCGCTTCTTGATCGCATTCGAAAAGCCAAGGTTGCGGATTCCGAGCACGGCGGGATCACGCAGCATATCGGCGCCTATTCTGTGAAAATCCCCAAAGGGCGCATCACATTTTTAGATACGCCGGGCCACGAAGCTTTTACGGCCATGCGGGCCCGGGGAGCTCATATTACGGATATTGTTGTGTTGGTTGTTGCGGCGGATGAAGGCATTATGCCTCAAACCGAAGAGGCGATTGATCACGCCCGGGCCGCCAAAGTTCCGATTATCGTTGCCTTAAATAAAATTGACAAAAAAGGGGCCGATATTGACCGTGTTAAAAAAGAACTTCAAAACCATGACTTAACACCCGAAGATTGGGGTGGCAAAACAATTGTTGTCGGAGTCTCGGCTGCGACGGGAGAAGGCGTTGATAATCTTTTGGAAATGATCCTTCTGGAATCAGAACTTCTCGAACTCAAAGCGAATTTTGACAGGAAAGCCTCCGGGATTGTTGTGGAGGCGCAGTTAAGCCGCGGAAAAGGGCCCATCGCAACGGTCATCGTCCAAAATGGAACGCTGCGCGAAGGCGATGTCATGGTTGTCGGGCCTCATTATGGAAGAATCAAGGCCATGTTCGACGATCATGAGCTGCCGGTTCGAGAGGCGTTTCCGGCAACTCCGGTGGAAATACTTGGCCTTTCGGGTGTGCCCAGGGCGGGAGAAGTTTTTTATAGTGTGGAAGATGAAAAAAAGGCCCGCGAGATTGTTCAAACGCGCAAGGATAAAATTAAAAATATAAAATTCCAGCCGACTCCGAAGGTCACGCTGGAAGATCTCTACTCTCAAATTAAAGAAGGAAAGATCAAGGAGCTTAATATTATTATCAAGGCGGATGTTCAAGGTTCTCTGGAGGCGCTTAAAGACTCACTGTCTAAGATTCCGAGCGATGAAGTTTCGCTCAAACTCATTCACACCGGCATCGGGGAAATCAATACCTCGGACGTTTTGTTGGCGGAGGCATCGAATGCAATCATCATCGGGTTTAATATTGATGCCAACAGCCGCGTGAAGCAAGAGATCGAAGCGCGCCAGGTCGAACTTCGGACGTATCGCATTATTTATGATGCGATCAAGGAAATCAGGAATGCCCTGGAAGGTTTGCTCGAACCGAAAACAAAGAAAAAATTTGTCGGCCGTGTTGAAATCCGTAAGGTTTTAAATCTCACCAAGGCCGGAATCATTGCCGGATGTTTTGTGGCGAAAGGAAAAATCAATCGCAAAGTTAACGTCGATGTTGTTCGAAACGGTGAGGTTGTGTTTACCGGGACAGTCGGCTCCTTGAAGCGTTTTAAAGATGATGTCCGCGAAGTGGCAGAAGGATTCGAATGCGGATTGTCAGTAAACGGCTTTAATGCGATTCAAGTGGGTGATTTGGTGGAATGTTTTGAATTAGAAAAGATTGCCCGGACATTATGAAAAAAACAGTTTTTAGCGGAATGCGGCCGACGGGAAAACTTCACCTTGGCCATCTTGTCGGCGCTTTAGAAAATTGGGCCAGGCTTCAGGAAGAGTATTCTTGCATCTTTGGCATCGTCGATTGGCATGCGCTGATGGGGGGCTATGAGCAAAGCCGTGAGATCGCGGATTATTCTATCGAAATGGCAGCGGACTGGATCGCCTGCGGGATTGACCCAAAAAAATCCATTGTCTTTATTCAATCGCATGTGCCCGAGCATCTGGAGCTGTATATGATTTTCTCCTGTTTAACCCCCTTGGGCTGGCTGGAGAGAAATCCCACGTACAAAGAACAACTCCGAGAAATCACGGCACGCGATTTGCATACGTTCGCATTTTTGGGCTATCCGGTTTTGCAGGCGGCGGATATTTTGCTTTATAAAGCCGTCGCCGTTCCCATTGGCGAAGATCAGCTTCCGCATTTGGAGCTGGCGCGCGAGATTGCCCGTCGGTTCAATCATGTTTATAAAAAAGAATACTTCGCGGATTGCAAAGCGATTTTAACCAAAACGCCGAAACTTTTAGGAATTGATAACCGCAAGATGAGCAAGAGTTATCAAAACGCCATCTATCTTTCGGACTCGCAGGAGGACGTTCAAAAGAAAACCCTGAGCATGATTACAGATCCGAAAAGGATTAGAAAAACCGATCCCGGCCATCCGGAGCAGTGCAATGTGTTCAGTTATTACAATGTGTTTGCGCCGGAACTGACAAACGATGTTTATCACTGGTGTACCAGCGCCCAAAAAGGATGCACGGATTGTAAAAATATTTTATCCGAAAAGCTCAACGAAAGACTGTCTCCCATTCGTGAAAAAAGAAAAGAACTTTTAAACGACCGTAATACTATTGTTGGGATTCTTGAGGATGGCGCTTGCCGTGCCCGGGCCATCGCTAAAAAAAACATGGAGGACGTTCGCCAGCTGGTCTTTAAGCAATGAACTATAAACTTAAACTTGATGTTTTCGAAGGTCCGCTGGATCTTTTGCTCTATCTGATCAAGAAAGATGAGCTTAATATTTATGATATTCCCATCGCACAGATCACGGGGCAGTATTTGGAATATCTTGAAATGCTCAAGATATTCGATCTCGATATCATCGGGGATTTCTTAGTCATGGCCGCGACACTTATGCAGATCAAATCCCGCATGCTTCTTCCGCCGGATCCGTCCACGCAGGAAGAGGAAGAGGAAGATCCGCGCGATGAACTGGTGCGCCGCCTTTTAGAATACAAACGTTTTAAAGAGATTGCCGCTGAACTTCAATCCAAAGAATCTTTCCGCCAGGAACTTTTTACGCGTTCTTTAGATACGGACAGGGTCAATGAGCTAAGGGAAGAATCCCGGGAAATTTATTTCGAGGTGAGCCTTTTTGATTTGATCAGTGCGTTTACAAAAGCCCTCAAGAACGTTCCCAAGGACGTTATTTATGAGGTCATGAAAGATGAACACACGGTTGATCAAAAAATTCATGACCTGTTGCACCTGTTGCTGGAAGTGCCGCGTGTGAAGCTCAATGACCTTTTTACGCGCGCCAAAACCAAGGTTGAGGTCATTGTGATCTTTATGGCGATCTTAGAGCTCATTCGTTTAAAAGAGGTCATCGTCGTCCAATCGAGAGCATTTGGCGAGATTGAAGTCCTTCGCAATAAAAGCAATATGATTCCTAAAGAACTTTCCGAAGAGAACCCGCAGGCATCGGAAAGCCCGTCGTTACCGGAGAATCAACAGTCTCCTGAAAATCCGCCCTCGTCATGAGCGAAGAACGCAAAAAAATCATTTTGTCTCAAGAAACAGAAGAGGATGCTGTTGTCGGGCTATCCCTGCGGCCCTCCCAATTAGACGAATTCATCGGACAAAAAGATGTTGTTGAAAATTTAAAGGTCTCGCTGCAGGCTGCCCAAAAGCGTCAGGAGCCTATGGAGCATGTTCTTTTTTCCGGGCCTCCGGGTTTGGGAAAAACAACGCTTGCCTATCTTGTCGCCCACGAGATGAATGCGCGCATTACGGTGACCTCCGGCCCCGCGATTGGCCGGGCGGGAGATTTGATTGGAATCTTAACGAACCTGGAAAAAGGCGATATTCTTTTTATCGATGAGATTCACCGGCTTTCCAAAGCGGTGGAAGAATTTATGTATCCGGCCATGGAGAATTTTCAAATTGACTTCATCGTTGATAAAGGGCCTTATGCCCGTACCATTAAATTTAATTTAAAACCTTTTACGCTTATTGGCGCGACGACACGCAGCGGCCTTCTGGCCTCTCCTTTACGTGACCGCTTTGGTATTTTTCATCATATGGAATTTTATGACCCCCCGGAACTTTCGGTGATCATCAAAAACTCAGCTAAAAAGTTGAATCTTTCTATCCATGAGGATGCGGCAGAGGAGATAGCGCGGCGTTCCCGGGGAACGCCGCGCATAGCCAACCGGCTTCTTCGCCGGGTGCGCGATTATGTGCAGGTGAAAACAACACAACTCTTGATCAGCAAAGATGTGGCCATCAAAGCTTTGGATGCGCTGGGGGTTGACCCCGCCGGTTTGGATGAAGCCGATCGCCGGCTTTTAAAAGTCTTGCAGGATCATTATCACGGCGGGCCGGTGGGGATTGAAACGCTGGCGGCCACATTAAATGAAGAAGTCGATACTTTAATTGATGTGATTGAACCGTACTTGCTCAAAATTAATTTTTTAAACCGCACTTCCCGTGGCCGTCAGTTGACCAATTCGGCCTATCAGCATCTTAATCTTAAAGGTGCAACCGCATCGAAGCCGTAAATCCATCACGATCAGTTATCAAAGGAGTTAAGGGTGGGAGAAATGGGTAAAACATTAATGATTGTTGGCGCTGTTTTAGTTGTGGCAGGATTTCTTTTATTGGTCATCGGGAAAATTCCGGGCGTGGGGCGGTTGCCGGGAGATATTTTTGTCAAAAAAGAAAACGTTACGTTTTATTTTCCGCTGACAACTTCGATTGTGATCAGTGTTATTCTGAGCTTGATTTTGATGCTATGGAACAAAAGATGACGAGGAATCATTTTGATGGAAAAGTTGTAACATGGGCGGGGGTTTGCTTTTGGGAAACCCCGCCCCCAAAATTTTTCCGCGCGATATGCACGAAGAATAAGCGGAAGTGTCTTTTTTATCACTTTTTTTCTTCTGACCATGGGGCTTTACGCCGAAACCGATCAAAATCGGATTGTCCGCGTCGCTATCCTCAACGACATTGATAATGTCAAGATCACCGTAAAGAAGGGGTATACCATTTTCGATCTTAAGAAAAAAGAGGCCCTGATCGATACCGATGAGATGTTTGAGGGGCAAGTGTTGGTGGACCCTCTGGGCTTGAAAGTTGGCGATACGATCATTTCTTCGGACCATATCAGGATCGCCTCCAAGAAGGATGCGGGGGTCCGGGTGATGAATCGTAAATTACGCGGATCTGTTGATATTTATAAAGACAAAAATAACCACCTTCTGGTTGTTAACAATGTTGACCTGCAAAGTTATATCAAGGGTGTTATGCTTCATGAGGTCTCCCATTACTGGTCGATGGAAGCCCTCAAAGCCCAGGCGGTTTGTGTCAGGTCGTACGCGATTTATCAGATGAAAGCCAACAAAGACAAAGCGTTTGATGTCACCAGCGATATTTATTCGCAGGTTTACGGAGGGGTGAATTCCGAGAGGTACCGGACCAATGTGGCTGTTGATAAAACACAGGGGCTTATCATCACGTATCGCAATAAAATCTTTCCCTCGTATTTTCATGCCACGTGCGCCGGTAAAACAGAGAGTGTTTCAGAATTATGGAAGCAGGATTTGCCGCCTTTAAAAGGCGTCGTTTGTCCGTATTGCCGTTTTTCACCGCATTATTATTGGAAAAAAAATTTCCGGCTTAAAAACATCCAGGATAAGCTCAACGAAAAGGGTTACAACCTGGGTCTGATCAAGGACATTTCTGTCGTCGAGCGCGATAACAGCGATCGTATCCGCACCCTGTCAATAAAAATGCGCAACGATCAGTCTGTGACGATATCCGGAAAAGATTTTCGCGATATCATCGGGCCCAATGTTATTCGCAGTAATAATTACCTTGTTGTCATGCAGGGTTATTACATGAATCTCCTGGGCAAAGGGTGGGGGCATGGGGTGGGTTTATGCCAGTGGGGAGCGAAACAAATGAGCGATGAAGGCCGCCGCTTTGATGAGATTTTGAAATTTTATTATCCGGGTATTGAAATCGTCAGTATGGATACCCTCCCTTAAAAACATGATGAAACTTGGCGATTTTGATTATCGTTTTCCGGCGGATTTAATAGCGCAATATCCTCTTGAGCAGCGTGACGAAGCCCGGCTTTTAGTTGTTGACCGAAAAACCGGCAGGCTTCATCATGACCGCTTTTTATCGCTTAAGAAATATTTACCCAAAGAAAGCACGCTCGTTGTCAATGACAGCAAAGTCATCCCGGCGCGTTTGTGGGGCCGCCGTGAAAAGACAGGCGGAAAGGTTGAAGTTTTTTTGCTCAATCGTCTTTCCGACGGATGCTCCTATGAAGCGCTCATCCGGCCGCTCAAGCGTTTAAACACGGGCGAGAAAATTTATTTTAACGGCCAAAAGATTTACTGCGAACTCAGAGATCCGCAAAAGAAAATTGTTAAGTTTAACAAAAAAAATATTTTAAATGATTTAGAGAAAATCGGCCATATTCCCCTTCCGCCGTATATTAAAAGGATGGATGAACCCTCCGACCGCGAATTTTATCAAACGATTTATGCCAGGCGTCCGGGTTCGGTGGCGTCTCCAACGGCAGGGCTTCATTTTACAAAACCTCTTTTGGCGGGCTTAAGAAAAGACGGCCATGCGATCGAACGGTTGACCCTCCACGTCAATTACGCGACATTCAAACCCGTGACAGAAGAGGATATGACCCGGCATCAGATGCACAACGAATCTTATGAAGTTTCCGGGGCTCTCTGGCAGCGGTTAAACAAAAATAAATTAAGCGGGCGCAAAATTGTTGCCGTGGGAACAACAGCCTGCCGGACTCTTGAAACGGTGGCGCAATCTTCGAATCTGAAAGGCAAGACAAACCTATTTATTACCCCGGGTTTTTCTTTCCAAATGACGGATTGTTTGATCACCAATTTTCATGTTCCCAAAAGCACCCTTTTTATGTTGGTGTGCGCCTTCGCATCGCGGGATTTGATGAGGCATGCCTACCGGCAGGCCATTCGTTTAAAGTACCGTTTCTTTAGTTACGGTGATGGGATGTTGATTTTGTGATAGGGATTTAGAATCTATCTCATAAATGTCATTCCCGCGATCTTCAAGCGGGAATTAAGAAATACCGTCGCCCCCGAATGCTTTAGTCGGGGGCCTTAAAAACAAGACCCCCGACAAAAGATTTCGGGGGTGACAAAAAAATATATATGGGATAGATTTTGGAAATAAACAAGGTCCACCAATGACTCGGCTGATCGACAGACAGTCAAAACTTTTCAAGGTCCTAAAAACCAGCAAAGATACCAGAGCCCGTTTGAGCATTCTGCAAACGGCGCATGGCGAGATTCGCCTTCCGGTTTTTATGCCGGTGGGAACCAATGCGACGGTCAAAGCGATCTTTCATGAGGATTTAGAAAAACTGAACACGGACGTTATTCTCGCCAATACCTATCATTTATTTTTGCGCCCGGGAATGGAGATCATCAAGGAGGCGGGAGGCCTTCATAAATTCATGAGCTGGGATAAGCCGATCTTGACCGATAGCGGCGGTTATCAGGTCTTTAGCCTTTCCAAGATGCGAAAAGTTTTAGATGAAGGCGTTGAATTTCAATCGCATCTGGATGGAACAACTTATTTTTTTAGTCCCGAAGATATTATGCGCATGGAAGGAATTCTGGGTTCTGATATCATCATGCCGTTGGATGAGTGTGTGGGTTATCCATGTAAGCGCAAAGAGGCGCAGATCGCTTGCGCCCGGACAACGTTGTGGGCGAAAAAAGCGCGGGAATATTTTTTGGCGCAGGAACAAAAAGACCGCCAGCTGCTTTTTGGCATCGTCCAGGGCGCGACATTTTGGGATCTGCGCAGGCAATCTGCGCAGGAACTCGTTGATATCGGTTTTGACGGATACGCGATCGGCGGTTTAAGTGTTGGCGAACCCGACGAGCTTTTGCAGGAAGCCCTGGGGCACACCGAACCGTTTTTGCCAGGAGGGCACCCGCGCTATCTGATGGGTTTGGGGATGCCCGATCAAATTGTCAAAGCGGTAGGCGAAGGCATGGACATGTTCGATACGGTTGTTCCTACGCGCTACGGGCGCTATGGTTCGGTATTTACGAAGGAAGGCCGTGTGATTATTCGCAATGGCGAATTTTCCCGTGACCAAAAGCCGCTCGACCCGGCCTGTGATTGTTTTGTTTGTAAAAAATATACGCGCTCCTACATCCGGCATCTTTTCAATTCCCATGAGATCTTAGGATTACAATTGGCTTCCTATCATAATATTTATTTTTATCTCAAACTCATGGAACGCATTCGTCAGGCCATTGGCGAAGACCGCTATCGGGAATTTCAAAAGGAGTTTTGTACATGCTACAATTCGACATCATAACCATTTTTCCAAAAAGCTTTGCGCCGATTGTCCATGAATCCATCTTAAAGCGCGCGCAGGAAAAAAAGAAAGTTAAAATCAATATCCATGACTTAAGGGATTATTCTGACGCCAAACATCGCAAAGTCGATGACCGTCCTTTTGGCGGGGGCCCCGGAATGGTGATGACGCCCCAGCCGATCTTTGATGCCGTGAAGAAAATAAAACAAAAATTAAAATCCCGGGTTATTGTGATGTCGCCGTCCGGTAAACCATTGACCCAAAAGCTGGCTAAAAAACTCACGGCTTACAAACAGCTGGTCCTTGTCTGCGGCCATTATGAAGGAATTGATGAAAGGGCGGTCCAGTTTCTGGCCGATGAAACAATTTCAATCGGCGATTATATTTTAACCGGAGGCGAACTTCCCGCCATGGTGCTGGTGGACTGTGTGGCACGGCTGGTGCCGGGTGTTTTAGGTCAGAAAGAGTCTCTCGACAGCGAATCTTTTAACGATAAGCTTTTAGAATATCCGCAGTACACGCGCCCCGCAAATTTTCGTGGCATGACAGTTCCAAATGTGTTATTATCGGGGCACCATAAAGCGATCAATGAGTGGCGTTTGGAAGAATCTTTAAGGCGCACGAAACAGTTGCGCCCTGATCTTTTAAAGTAAAAAAATAATTTTTTGATATGAGGTGATCCATGAGTATCCAGGAAACATTACGCAACATCGAAGAAAAATTCTTAAAGAAAGGTATCCCCGATTTTAACGTCGGAGATATTATTAAAATGACGATTAAAGCGGTCGAAGCCGATAAGATCCGCCTTCATCCCTTTGAAGGAATCGTCATCAGAAAAACCGGCCGGGGCCTGCGCGGGACATTTACGGTGCGCAAGGTTTCTTTTGGGGAAGGGGTTGAGCGCGTGTTTCCGATTCATTCTCCCACCATTGCGACGCTAAAAATTATCAGCCGCGGAGAGACAAGGCGCGCCAGGCTTTATTATTTACGCGAAAAGATTGGCAAGAAAGGGCGCATCAAACAGACACAGGTTACGGAACAGGCAGCGCCTGCGGCATAATGATCAGTCCGTTTTTGACAGTGTAGGAAAGTATAAAAACTTCTCTGTACTGCTAGAAAATTCCTTTCCTACACAGCAAAGAAGATATGACGAACGAAGTGAGGAATTTTCTTGATGTTCAGCCCTCCGCCACAAATCGTGGCGGAGGGCTTTTTTATGAAAACCGCGCCAGAGAAAAAGGGTTTTCGATCATTGTTGGTATCGATGAAGCCGGGCGCGGCCCCCTGGCCGGGCCGGTTGTCGCATCGGCGGTTTGTTTAAAAGACGAAAAGTTTATCTGTAAAATTGCCGATTCCAAAAAACTTTCGGCGCGTCAGCGCGAACATGCTTTTGAAGAAATCTTCAGCAAAGCCGATGTCGGTATCGGGATCGTGGGCGAGAAGACGATTGATGCCATCAATATCTTAAACGCAACGTTTGAAGCGATGTCACTTGCGGTGAGCGATCTTGTCAAAAAGTTTACCGGTTTTCAAACGGAGGGGGATCCTCTTAAAGCCAGGATCTGTCTTTTGATCGACGGCAATCGTTTCAAATCCAATTTACCTTACGCTTACGAGACGATTATCAGGGGAGACGATGCCAGCCTGTCGATCGCCTGTGCTTCCATCATTGCCAAGGTGACCCGCGATCGCATGCTTGCCGACTACGATAAAATTTATCCTCAGTACGGATTTTTAAAACACAAAGGATACCCCACGCTGGCGCATAAAAAGGCCATTGCACAGCACGGCCTTTCCCCGATTCACCGTAAATCATTTCATCATCCGTCTTCGCCCCCGCCAAAATGCGGCGGGGCTACGCCGGATTCCGCCGGTCAGGTTCTGAAGACGGGTCAATAAAAGAAAGGTACCACCCCAAGGCGGGGTGGGTTCCACTCCTTATGACACAGCAAAGAATTGACCTCGGGCACAAGGGCGAGAACGCGGCGATGGATTTCTTGCGAAACCAGGGGTACAAAATTATCGAGCATAATTTTAAAAACTCTCTGGGGGAAATTGACATTATCGCGCAGGACAAGGGTGACCTCTGTTTTGTGGAAGTCAAGACGCGCAAGACGGAGCGTTTCGGATCGCCTTTTGAAGCCATTTCGAAAACCAAACAGCGCAAGCTTTCTCAAGTCGCCCTTTCTTATCTGAAAGACAAAAATCTTTTTAACAAAAGCGCGCGGTTTGATGTGGTGGGCATCGTCCATGGCAATCGCGGCAAAGTGACCATTGAGCTTTTAAAAAATGCGTTTGAATTGACGTCGCCGTATGCGTATTGACATTCTGGGCAGCCCTGAATTTTTAAGTCGGGGCCGCGCTGAGGAAGAGTAAAAAACCCAATCCGATATTGCAAACGCAGCTTGTTTTAGCTATCATGAACCATCAACCCATCTTCTCTTATGCGCAAATTTAAATCTCACACGTTAAAAGAATATCTCGACGCTTTATCCGCCAGAGAACCCGTTCCCGGCGGCGGATCGGCCGCAAGCCTTGTTGGTGCTCTGGGGGCCGGGCTTATCTCCATGGTTGCCAATTATTCCTTAGGTAAGGGCAAACCGCCGGCTGTTGAAAAAAAGATCAAAGCCCTTTTAAAGGACAGTGAAAGGATCCGCCGCGAGTTTTTGGAATTTGTTGATCGTGACGCAGAGGCTTATTTAAGGGTTGTCAGGGCCCGAAAGTCCGCGCCTCATATCAAAAAGGCTGCAAAAGTGCAAGCCGCGCGCGTTCCTTTAGAGATTTGCAAACTTTGTTATGAGGCGGTTGACCTTACTGTGTATTTAACAAAGGAAGGTAATTGTTACCTCCTGAGCGACCTTGAGGCGGCTGTGGAAATGCTCCTTGCGGCGCATAGCTCTGCTAAGAAATTCTTCAATCAGGATCGTTAAATTACGGGGTAGCCAAACATGACTTATTCTAAAAAACAGGTTTTAAAGATTATTCAATCCAATCATGAGCAAATAAAGACTTATGGCATTAAGAAGTTAGAAGCTATCCCGAAACTGGTCGTCTAAAATAATTCAAACAGGCGTCGTTGACGGTCGACGTCAGATATATAATGGCCTCTGGGACACCTAAACTGGAGGCCGATATGAAATTAACGGATGAACAATGGGAAAAAGTCAA
>OBEQ010027137.1_pt1 | contig 20509 bp, 17 predicted proteins | sample 1670901 | NCBI WGS metagenome assembly OBEQ01 (sample SAMEA104232315, study PRJEB22302) | groundwater metagenome | biome: forest; feature: aquifer; material: groundwater | place: USA | collected 2011-08-07 | depth 5.4 m
CTTATTTGGTGGATTCATTTGATAGGATTTTCTATCTCCAAATTGAGGTGTAGATTCAGCCGCTTCCCTAAACGGTCCGTAAAAAGCACTTACATACTTTACTGCATAGCTCATAATTGCTATGTCATGAAGACCATTACTGTCTAGAGATTTTCTGATCGCACTTACCATTCCATCCATCATTCCTGACGGTGCAATTATATCTGCTCCGCTTTGTGCTTGAGAAACAGCAACTCTTTCCAAGACTTCAAGCGTAGGATCATTCTCAACTTCTGATTTCTGATTTCTGATTTCTGCTCTCTGAACTACTCCACAATGTCCATGATCCATATATTCACATAGACATGTGTCATTTATAAGTAAAACATCAGGAAAATTTTCTTTAATTTTTTTATTTGCTTTTTGAATTATGCCATTCTCGTCCCATGCAGAAGTTGCATTACTATCTTTTGAGCTTGGTATACCAAATAAAATAATTGAATTGATTTTCTTACTCTTGAGCTCTTCAATATGTTTAAGTGATCTGTCTAGTGAAAACTGAAACACTCCAGGCATTGTATTTATTTTTATTTCAGGTTCTTTCCCTTCATGTATAAATATTGGTGCAATAAACTGAGAAGGAGATAAAAATGTTTCCTGGACAAGGTTTCTTACAACCTCATTTCTTCGAAGTCTGCGTGGTCGAGATTTGATATTTGCACTAGGCATTAATTTTATTTTTTTCCTTTATTATAAATTTCTCAATGCTGCTTATTAAGCCATCTTCAGTATAAGGCTCTGCGATTATATCCACCCTACCAAACAGCTCTTTTACAGTTTTTGCAGTCTCATCCCCGATTGTTGCTATTAAAGCTCCTTTAATAGACTCTTCCAAGTCATATTTTTTGACCAGTTTTGAAAAGTGAGTTGCAGTATTTGAACTAAATAATGTAATAATGTGAATTCCTTTTTTAATAAAGGAGAGCATTGCTTCATCTAAGTTTTCAATGAATATAGATTTATAAATCCCCCAAGTCAAAATATCAATTCCAGGTACAGTGTGGATTATTCCACATTGAGATGGGAGCAGGATTTTCTTAGCTTGCAAGCCTTTCTTTTCATTTAATTCCTGAACTAAGTCGTTAAATGAAAATCTTTTTGGAATGAAATCAGGATTAATATTGTACTTTGCTAATTCTGTCTTAGTTTTATAACCTACTACAGCAATTTGAGTCTTGGCTAGGGCTCTAGAGTCATAGCAGTTTTTGCCTAATATTTCAAAAAAGTATTTTACTGCGTTTTGACTTGTAAAGAATATCCAATCAAAATGTGAAATATTATTGACTATATTTTTATTGTAAATTTCTTTTTCTGCAATACTGTAATTTACAATTGGACAATTAATTGGATCTGCTCCTAATTCTAGTAGTTTTGAAAAAAATGAAACCGATTGTTCATAAGAACGTGTTATTAAGATCCTTTTCCCAATCATTATTTCTTTGGCCTTTACAGTCAAGAGATCTAGATCTCCAGAGGCTGCTCCGGTAATGAAAACAGTCGATGAATTCTCTTCATAATTACTCATAAGAAAACAATATCATATGTTAAATCGGTTCAAATTCTAGGAAAGCTGCAGTATTTCTTTTAAAATTCTGTCTGCTCCATTTTGTAATAACCTTTCAGCTAAGGTTTTACCAAGGTTCTTACTTCCATTAATTTCTGCCTTGCCTTTTATAGAGTCTCTCACAATTGTATTTCCATCAAGACTTGCAACTAATCCATATAAAGTAATTTTATTCTTCTCAATTTCTGAATAAGCACCAATTGGCACCTGGCATCCACCTTGCAATGTCTCCAGAAAAGCTCTCTCAACTATTGAAATCATATAGGCATTACTATCATTTAACCTTAAAATCAACTCTTCAATATTTTTATCATTTTCTCTAATCTCAATTGCTAAAGAACCTTGACCAATAGCAGGCAAAATCTCTTTTGGACTAAACATTTCTGTAATTTTTTTTTCAAACCCAAGTCTTTTTACACCAGCATAAGCCAATATTATTCCATCAAATTGACCTTCTTCAAGTTTTCGTATTCTTGTATCTAGATTTCCTCTAAGATCAATGTATTTAATATCACTTCTTAAAGCTTTTAATTGTGAAATTCGTCTTAGGCTAGATGTTCCAATTTTTGAACCTGGTGGCAATTCTGCAAACTTAGAACCATTGCATGCAATGGTTCTACTAATAATCAAGACATCACAAGGATTTTCTCTACTTAACACAGCACCAATTTTAAGTCCATCAGGCAACTTTGTAGGAAGATCCTTAAGACTATGAACTGCTAAATCAATTTCTTTATTTAAAAGTGCATCTTCTATTTCTTTAGTAAATAGACCTTTTCCACCTACTTTTGAAAGAGCCACATCAGTAATATGATCACCTTTTGTTTTAATTTCTTTTAAATTGACTTCTAATTCAGGAAATATCTTTCTAAGTTCTCCGCTAATATAATTTGCTTGCCACAGTGCAAGTTTACTTGACCGAGTTCCAATTTTTATTTCCTGTTTCACAGGATAATTTCATCCTCTTTTTTCCAAGCAGGATCAACAATGCAAAGAAATTTTAAATCAGACTTTCCTGTATTTTCAATAAACTGTTTAGTATTAGGTGGAATATAGATTGCGTGTCCTGAGTGAACTTTAGTGGATTTATCTTCTATATGCATTAGACCTTCACCTTCAATAATGTAATAGACTTCAGAGGTTTTAAGTTTGTGAGGCATTGATGTTTTACCTCTTTTCAATATTGCATGCGCAAGGCTATATCTAAGACTTATATTTTCTTTATCCGGGTGAAGCAATTCTTTCAGGACAGTTGCATCACCTGCTGTAAATTCCTGGCAGTTTAAAAGATCTTTTATTAACATATGAAATTATAGTTCAAATAAATCTTTAAGAAGTTCAATTTTTTCACTTTGAGAACCAAGCAAATTAGAGTCTTTAAGGTTTTTAATTGGCTTGTGTAATATTGCATTAATTATGTTTTTTGTAATGTAATCAAGCTCTTCAACTGTAAAAGTGGTTTTTCCTGATATAACCTGGGAAAGCTTTTCTGTTCTAACTTTATCAAACTTTTCTTTTAGATCTTTTATTAACAAATTTACTAATTCTTTTGACTGTTCTTCAATAAGGGTGGCAATGCCTTCTGAAATAATGTTTTGTGCTTGCTCCAGCTCTCTCTCTTCAGACAAATCTTTTTCATTGTAAATGAGCTGTAAGCTATCAATATCCATAAGTTTTACATTTTCAAGATTTCCAATTTCTGAATCAATATTTCTTGGCATTGATATATCAATGATTAATAGCTCTTGATTTACATCTTTTCTTTTTTTATTAAATTCATCTGCAAAAATTATAAAGTGAGGGGCTCCAGTAGCAGCTATTACAATATCTACATCATTCATAGCTTCATAGACATTTTCAAAAGGAATAGATCTATCAGTTTTATATTTATCGGCAAACTCAATTATTCGGTGAGGAGATCTATTTAATACAACTGTTTCTTTGGCTCCACCAACTTTTAAAATGTGTTCAAGCGCTAACTCAGCCATCTTCCCTGCACCAAGTACCATAATTTGTTTTGTGCTTAAAGATCCAGAAATTTTATTTGCAAGATCAATTGCAGCCGAGCTAATTGACTGACAGTTTTTTGAAAGATTGGTGTTTTTGTGAACTTCCTTTGCGGATTTTATTACAAACTGAAATAGAGTTTCTAACGTATCGCCCAGAGTTGCTTCTTTTTGTGATATTGAATAAGCTGCTTTAACTTGAGATAAGACTTGACTTTCACCCATAACAAGACTTTCAAGCCCACTCCCTACTCTGAAAGCATGATGAACAACATCAATTTCCTTAAAAAAAGTGCTGTATTCTTTTGCAACTTTTTGTTCAAGATTAATATATGAATTGAAAAAATTATACAAATCATCAAGTGCAGCATCCAGGTCATCGGCTTTAAAATAGATCTCTGTACGATTGCATGTACTGAGAATCAAAAAAGATTTTAATGATTTATAAGTTTTTAGCTTTTGAGTTGCATCAGTAAGGTTGTATTCAGGGATTGCAAATTTTTCTCTAATTGCAACAGGAGCTGTTTTATGATTTACCGTAAGTAGATATAAATTTTTAAACTTGTCAGTTATAAAATCATTTTTTTGTACTAAATAATTTTGTAATTGTTGCTGTAAATTTTTTGTTTTTACTTCATCTAAAACCATAATATATGGTTTTGATTTTATCAAATCACTTAACTGAAATGGAGCCACCGGCTTACCTAAATTTACTAATGTTCAAATCTCAAAACCGTGCTACTTATTTTGCTATTTCTTACCTGTAAATCTTCCTAGAATCATGCTTAAAAGTGAGGCTGTAAGTTCTCTTGACAGAACTTCTTTTTCTTCTTTTGATAGTTTTGTGGAATATGTTGTTTGAGAAAGCGTTGCAAGTATTATTTCATTTGTAAGATCTAAGATTCTTTGAAAAACAGATGAGTTACTATTAAAAATCTTTTTAAAAATATTTTTCAATTTAAAAACATTTTTGCCCCTTTGAAGTGATTTAAAATCTTCTCTTCCTGCAATTTCTTCTCCATAAATTTCACATCTTTCTTTTATCAATTCTTCTATTTGGTTTTCATCAAGTGTTTCAACTTCACCAATAGTTTGTGCCTGGTAAATAACTTTTGCTGCATATTCAAGTAATTCCATACGATAAAGAGCCTGAAAAACATTTTTACCGACAGTTACTGCTCCATGTTTTTCAAGAACAACTACATCATGATTTGCAAGACATTCAATAGTTAGTTCGGTTTCTTTTTTTCTGTCAGGGCCCGAATATTGTATCGTTGGGATTTCACCTAGAGAAACAATAACATCAGGTAAAACCGGAGAATTAATCTCTACTCCAGCAACTGTTAATGAAACAACTGTAGGAGGATGTGCATGAATAAAGGCTTTTATGTCTTTTCTGCTCCTATATGCCTCTAAATGTATTTGTAGATCAGATGTTGGTTTTTTATTACTATTTGAAACTATACTTCCATTCATATCAACCAAAACAAAATCTTCTTCCTGAACTAATCCTTTATGACACTCTTTTGGGGTTATTAAAATAAGATCATCATTTATTTTCAGGCTTAAATTACCATCAAAGCTAGATAGTAGGCCCTTCTGATAAGCAAAATTACAGACTTTTTTTAAGTCACTTCTGTATTTAGTTTCGCTAATTGTATTGGTTTCAACACTCACAGGTAATATATTACAATGAATACAAGGGAGTAAATATTGTAAGTACTGAAACCAATGGTAAAACTAACTGAACCAAACTTCCAAATTAAGTCTGCTTTTGAACCTGCAGGGGATCAGCCAAAAGCAATTGAAAATCTGTCTGCTGGAATAAAAAAAGGACTACGAAAACAGACGCTTCTTGGAGTAACAGGTTCAGGCAAAACATTTACTATTGCAAATGTCATTGCAAAATTACAAAAACCAGCGTTGGTTATTGCACATAATAAAACACTTGCAGCACAACTCTGTAATGAGTTTAGAGAATTTTTACCTGATAATGCTGTTGAATATTTCATAAGCTATTATGACTATTACCAACCCGAATCATATATCCCTCAAACAGATACTTATATTGAAAAAGTTGCAAGTGTTAATGATGAAATTGACAGGCTACGACATTCAACAACAAGGTCTCTTTTTGAACGCAATGATGTAGTAGCAGTAGCTTCAGTAAGCTGCATATATGGTTTAGGTGTACCAGAGCTTTATTATGAATCAGCAATAAAAATTAAAAAAGGACAAGAAGTAGAACGTGACAAACTAATTCGAGATTTCGTAGATATTTATTATGAGAGAAATGACATTGATTTTGCTCGAGGAAAATTTCGTGTAAGAGGAGAAATTGTTGAGTTGTTTCCTATATATGAAGAGGATGTATTAAAAATAGAATTTTTTGGTGACGAAATTGAAAATATTTCAATAATTGATCCTCTTACAGGAGAAGTAAAAGGTTCTCTTGAAGAAATAAACATATATCCTGCAAAACACTATGTAGCTAATGAAGACACTATAGAACAGGCTTGCGAACAAATAAATCTTGAACTGAAAGAAAGATATGATGAATTAAAATCCCAGGGAAAAGATGTTGAAGCTGCAAGACTTTGGCAAAGAACAAAATTTGATCTTGAGATGCTTAAAGAAGTTGGATATTGTACAGGTGTTGAAAATTATTCAAGAATTCTAGAAGGAAGAAACCCAGGTGAACCACCAAAAGTGCTAGTTGATTACTTCAATAGAAAATTTGGTTCTGAAGGGTGGATATGCGTAATAGATGAATCCCATGTAACTATTCCACAGATAGGAGGAATGTATCATGGCGATCAGTCAAGAAAAAACACCCTTGTTGATTATGGATTCAGACTACCATGCGCTAAAGACAATAGACCACTAAAACCAGATGAGTTTTGGGAAAGAGTTAGCCAATGTATTTTTGTAAGTGCAACCCCTGGGGACTATGAATTAAAAATCAGCGAACAAGTTGTTGAACAAATTGTAAGACCAACCGGGCTTGTAGATCCAATGATTGAAGTAAGACCTACAAATGGTCAAATTGATGACCTGATTCAAGAAATAAGGAAAAGAGTTGAGAAAAAAGAAAGAGTTTTAATTTCAACACTTACCAAAAGAATGGCTGAAGATCTTACTGCATATTTAACTGGCTCAAATTTAAAGGTCAGATGGTTACATAGTGAAATAGTTGCTCTGGACAGAATTGAAATTCTAAGAGATTTGAGGCTTGGAGAATTTGATGTTTTAGTTGGGGTCAATCTTCTGAGAGAAGGGCTTGATCTTCCCGAGGTAACGCTTGTATGTGTTATGGATGCTGATAAAGAGGGGTTTTTAAGAGCTGAGCGTTCTTTAATTCAAATGATAGGACGTGCTGCAAGAAATGTTTCTGGAATGGTTATTCTATATGCTGATAAAATTACTGATTCAATGAAAAAAGCAATTGATGAAACTGAAAGACGAAGAAAAGTACAAATAGAATTTAATAAACAACACAATATAACTCCTACAACAATTGTCAAAGGCCATGCAAATCCATTACTTGAAGCACTACGCACAAATAAAGATGTAGAACAAATTGCAGCAGAAGAACTAGCAAATGAAAAGCTTGATATTAAAGAGCTTCCAAAAGTTCTTAAGAAGATTGAAGGACAAATGAAATCAGCTGCTTTGCTTTTAGATTTTGAAAGGGCTGCTAAATTACGGGATGAGCTATACTCATTAAGGGCTCTAGCTAAAAAACTAAAATCAAAATCTTAAACTATTGCTTGCATGATAAAATAAAAAACATGGAATTTTTCCGAAACTATTCAAAAATCATAGTACTTATTATGTTAATCTCTTTTTTAATTGTCTCCGTATTACCAATATTGTCAGTCTTCTTCACTAGCAAGCCATAATCTGGAAATCATGAGAATTAAATCTAAATTTAATATTTTATTTATTGTGATTTTGCTTCTGCAATTGCCTGTTGCGTTAAATGAAATTCCTGCTCTTGCAAAGAAAAGTAAGATTCAAAAGAATCGGGCACTTAAGGAAATAGAACAAAAAAGTGAATACCTTAAGAAAAAAATTGAAGAAACAAAAAAGAAAGAAAAACTAGCAATAGGAAAATTGACTGAGATTCAACAAAGACTTTATAAAACACAAGATCTTTTAAAAAGAAATAAATATAAGCTATCATCAACTCAAAGTGATCTCGAAAATACCGAGGACAAGCTAGTCGAATTAAAAAGCAATTACTCACAGTTAAAACTTGATTCAAAAAAACGGATTAATCAAATATACCAAGGGCAGAGATTAAGAATGCTCGAAGTTCTTTTAAGAACACCTAATCTTACAGATTTGCTCGATGTTCTTTATTACCAAAAACTTCTTATTACACAGGATAAAAAACTTCTGGAGCAGTTATCTAAACAGTCCCTTGAAATACAGAGTTTTAAAGATCGCCTTGCCGAGCAAAAAATTAAAATTGCTGGCATTGTGAGTGAAATTGAGGATCAAAAAAAGGACATTGCAGAAGAACATTCTGCTCAATCAAGATTAGTAAGCAAACTTCGTACAGAGAGACAATCCTATGAACAGTCAGAAAGACAGCTGGAGAGAGAGTCTGAACAACTGATTGCAGAAATTAATAGATTAGTTGGAAAAGATTTTTCTGGTGTATCTATACCTGGAACAGGAGCATTTGCTTATCCAATAAGAGGAAGGCTTACTTCACCATTTGGAATGAGAAGACATCCTATTCACAGAGTCATTAGTTTTCACAGTGGTGTAGATCTTGCTGCGCCAAATGGAACAGCAATTATGGCCTCAGACAACGGTAGAGTAATTTTTAATGGTTGGTACGGAGGCTATGGTAAAGTTGTAATATTAGATCACGGAATGGATTACTCTACTCTCTATGCTCACCTTAGTGGTACTGCTGTATCAAGAGGAAGAAATGTAAGTAAGGGAGATACTATAGGTTATGAGGGAAGAACAGGTTATTCTACAGGTCCACATTTACATTTTGAGGTAAGAAAAAATGGAAGGCCACAAAATCCATTGAACTATCTTAGATAAATTTTAGAATTTATTATTTGTTGAAACTAATACATAATGCTTTTTACTTAGGTGGATTTCTGTATATGAACCACAATCGATTTTCAAGTTCCAGAATTTGTTTATATTTAGTCCTAATAAATTTAATAAAAACATTTTAATTGGTCCCGAGTGAGAGACTATAATTATATTTCCCCCTTTATATTTACTTAAGAGTGATTTATAAAATTGTTTAACTCTTAAACTCAATTCATAAATAGACTCCCCTTGTGGAGGCTTATTGTTAAAGGGTTCTTTTACCCACCTTAAATAATTCTTAGGATCTTCTTTTCTTACTTGCCAATAAGTCCTGCCCTCCCAACTTCCTTCTGATCTTTCTATTAAATCTTTATTTATAATTGTTTTCTTTAATTTCAATTTTTTTGAAATAATTTTTCCTGTATGGCGTGTACGAAGTAAAGGACTTGAGATTAAGCAGTGGATTTGTTTATCCTTTGTAAGATTAAAAAGTTTTGCAGCAACTCTTTTTGCTTGTTTTATCCCAGTCTTATTTAAATCCCAATTCATCTGACCAAAGATTATTCCATCTCTATTTGCATTTGTTTGTCCATGCCTAACAAGATAGATTTTTATTATTGGTTCTTTATAATCAAGAATATCAAAATAGTCTTTTTTGGCTTTATCTAAGTTCTTCATTTTTAAATTTTTATTTTTTCAACTTTGCTTGCAAGATAGCTCATAATAACTGCAGTTACCGGAACTGCAATTATAAGCCCTATGCTGCCTGCTATAGCTGCAGTTATTTCAGATGTAACCAGCTCAAGGTTTAAATATTTAGACGGATTGTTTTCATTACTGAAGAGTATAAGCAAAGGTAATGCCATTCCTGTGTAAGCAAGAACAAGAGTGCTTGTCATGGTTCCCATAATATCTTTTCCAACGTTCATTCCAGAAGCAAATAATTGTAAAAGTGAATACTCAGGATTTGCAATTTTTATTTCCTGAATAGAACTTGAAATAGAAATTGCTACATCCATAACAGCACCTAAGCATGAAACTATCATTCCTGCTGCCAACAATCCTTTAAAATTAATATGATAAAGTTGATTTCCCCATAAAATCATGGCTTCACTGCTTGCAAGTCCTGACAATGGTGCATTTTTTATTACAAAGGTAGCAATTATTCCACCTATTGCTACACCAATAACTGTTCCTAAAGTACTTGCAAGTGACTTGAAATTAAATCCTGCTACAAGAACCATTGTCAGTGCAGTTGAAAGGAATGAAACAACAACTGCTGCTAAAAGAGGATTTACACCTTTAACAATTAACGGAATAAGAATAAATGCTACAAAAGCAATAGTACAAAGAAGAGAAATTATTGTTCTAATACCTTTAATTCCACCAACCAGAATTAGTGTTAAAAGAAATGCTCCAAGCAAAATCCAGATATAAGGCTCACGGTAGTAATCAACAACGTAATAATCTTCATCACCAGTAGTAAGATTTTCAACTTTAGTAATTAGATATTTTTTGCCAACCTCTCCAATAATTGCAAAAGCAGGATTGTCAGGGATTAAATTTAAAGTTGATCGCTTTTTCCCTTTATCAACACCAGAAGTAACTCTAATTAACAATTGCTGAGATCTTTGTTTGTTACCACCAGGAAGTTCTTCTTCTAAATCTGAAATTATTTTTATGACTTCTCCAAGGCAATAAGTTTCTTTTACTTCTGAGGGGAGACTTGAATCAGTGTTTTCATTTCTAGTTTCATCACTTACTTTAGTGGCTTTATTACTGACAGATATTCCAAGACTTGAAAGTGAAATTATTACTATAAATAAAACAGTAAACTTTTTAATGAAACTCATACTATAAATTGTAGCAATCTTAGCTGTTATGAAGTTCACCAGCATGATATGAACTTCTTACTAAAGGTCCGCTAAAAACTTTTTTAAAGCCTATTTTTTCACCAATATTCTTTAGATCTTCAAATTCTGCCGGTGTTAAAAATCTATAAACAGGATAACTGCCCCTAGTAGGCTGCATATACTGACCAAGAGTTAAATAATCACAATTATATGAAAACAAATCTTTCATAACCTGAATAATCTCTTCTTTTGTTTCACCAAGACCAAGCATTATTCCGGATTTTGTAATAATATCTGGATTTAATTTCTTTACAAACTGCAAAAGCTCAAGAGAACGTTCATATATAGCTCCAGGTCTTACTTCTCTATATAATCTGGGAACTGTTTCCAAATTGTGGTTATAAATATCTGGTTTTGCAAGAACGACTGCTTCTATACAATTTTTGTCCCCTCTAAAATCAGGAGTAAGTACTTCAATCGTTCCATTTGGAATTAGATTTCTAACTTCAAAAATTGTTTTTGAAAAATGCTCTGAGCCTTGATCACTTAAATCATCTCTGTTTACAGAGGTAATAACAATATGCTTTAAGTTCATTAATTTTGCAGCAGAGGCTACATTTTTAGGTTCATCTTTATCTGGTAAATTTTCTGGCTTCCCTTTCGGTACACTACAAAATGTACAACCTCGCGTACAAGTATTTCCCAAGATCATAAAAGTAGCCGTACCACTTGAAAAACATTCATTTCTATTTGGACAGCGTGCACTCTGACAAACAGTATTTAAATTAAATTCTTGTATAAGTGCATGAACCTTTCTTGATTCATTATTTATTAAAACATCTTTCTGTAGCCATTCCGGCAGTCTAGGTGTTTTTCTTGTTTCAGTTATAGCCATTTTCTATATAATACCACCTATAAAAATTTTTCAAATTTGCTCTAGATTATCATCCATTTCAGTGACAGATTCTCCCGATTTTTTACTCTTTGCCATTGAAAATATTTTTAAAAATAGTTCTTTGTCTTCTTTGTTAAAGACTCTAGTTACAACCAACACAAGGCAATAACTTACAGCTAAAGCTATTCCCTGAATAAATATATTAGCTTTGCTTAAGAACATAATCATGAGATACAAACTAATAACACCAGCTAAAGACGGCTTAAACATTATTGAAATTACATCTTTAAAATTCCATATAAAATATTTTCCACCTGAGTATATAAGCATTACTGCAAGGAATATCTCGCTAATCAGAGTGGCAAAACATGCTCCATAAATTGAATATGCTGGGATCAATACAAAATTTAAAATCAAATTCATCAAACTGGTAAGACCTTGAAATAAAACCATTTTTTTATGTTTGTGCATTGCAATATAAAACAATGTGAATGGTGTTTCAATAAATCTAAGATAAATAAATAAGCTAAATAATTTCACAAGCGGAATTGAAAGATCATATTTTTTGCTGAATATCAAGTGAATAATACTATCAGAGAAAAAATGAATTGATATTACTGCAGGAGTTGCAAATATAACCATAAACTTCAAAAGTATTATGAAGAGTCTTTTTGATTTTATTTTTTTATCCCGATCAAGCTCATTTCCCCCTTCTTTATCAAGCAATCTGTACATTGTTGGTAAAAGTGCAAATTTAATTTGCATTGGTACAATGCTTGCAATTTTAGTAAATCTAATAGCAGCACTGAAAATCCCAACGGAGCTAAGTGCATCAAAAAATGACAATAAAACTGTTCCAATCCTTGCATATATATTTAAAAAGAAATCATTTAGGCTAAATATTACTGAGTCTTTGAAAAAACTCTGTATTAATCTTAATCTTAGTTTTGGACGCAGTAGTAAAACAGTATTTGTCAGAGATATGACAAAAATTATGACGCTAAGCAGCATGTTTGCAACTGCAAGAGATATAACTGAGTTTTTTATTGAAAGAGCAATTATTATAATGACTAAATTAATTGCAGTTCTTAAAACTGTGAAAAAAGAGACAAGCTTAAAACTTCCAAGGATTCTTCTAATACTGCTAAAGACCGTACCATAACTGTCAAGAATCAAACTAACTGCAAAGCATTCCAATACGATCATTTCATAGCTTCTATATCCTGAAAGAAATCCAAAAAAGCTAATAAGAAAAATAGTAGGAATTGCAAGTATTCCTTTTACAAACAGAGCATTTCCAAAGCTAATTTGTGCTTTAGTCAGATCTGTAGAACCAAACTTTAAAAGGGTTTTATTTAATCCAAAATCACTTAAGAACTGAAATAATTGAACAAAAGAAACTATTGCGGAATAAAGTCCAAAGTTATTTACACCAAGTGACCTTGCTACAAAACCTACAATAATAATGTTTAATGCAAGCGATGCAAATGAGCCGGACAGTAAATAGAAAATGCCAAAAGTTAGTTTTCTTGAGAGGGGCTCTTTTTTATACACCTCATTATATTATTGCTCTTCAGAAGAATTATCAACCATATCAATTTGATTTATTACAAGGTCGCTCATTTCTGATTCAGTCATTTTGCTTAATTCAGCCCAAGTCGTTCTTGCCCATTGAAGATGGAAATAGTTTTCTTTGTTTTTAAGATACTTTTCAATAAAGTCATTTACATTTGGGTATCTTCTGTAATAGTAAACAGCTGTTACAAGGTCTGCACATGAGGAAATAGCAGTTGCTTTAGAGTTATCGCTTCGAGAATCGTTCTTACACTTTAATAAAAACCTTATTAAAAGCTCATGTGAATCAATTTCTAAAACATCTTTTTGTAAGTATTTTTGCTCTTCCATTTGTTTGCTCTTTCTACTTATATAAAGGGGAATACTATTTGTATTTTGACAGTACTTTTTACTCTATTTAACAAATATCGTAGAATTAATATTAATTGTGTTTAATGTACTCAATCAAATATATAAGGTTATAAGAAGTTTAAGGAAATTACAAGGAAAAGCCTAATTTGAATAAATACCCCCAAATAAAGAACCCTGTAATAATAATTGGCTGCCCGCGTTCCGGTACTAGTTTATTGTTTAGGCTACTAAGTACAAGTCCAGAGCTTTGGTCACTATATCGTGAAAGCAACGATATATGGAACAGATTTTATAAACGAACCAGCAAAGATTTTAACAATGAAGTTTTAACAGAACGCGACTTAACTGAAGAAGGCAAACTTTTCTTATTAAACGAATTTCACAAACATACCTTAAATAATTACAAAATAGGCTACTTCATAAGAGAATATCTTTTGAAAAACAGCCTCATGTCAGGTGCAGTAGAAATTATTACCGGGATAAATCAAATCTATAAAAATATCTTTTTTAAAGAATATACAATTGTTGAAAAAACTCCCAAAAACTGTTTTCGCATTCCTTTTATAAATAAACTATTTGATGATTGTAAATTTATATTTTTGAAGCGTGACGGCAGATCAAATATAAACTCACTTATTGAGGGCTGGCAACAACCAAATAAATATATAAGGATACAACCCAAGAATATTGTTTTAAATATAAAAGGTTACAGTGAAAATAATGGGAAATCTTGGAAATATGTTTTGCCACCAGGCTGGGAAAGCTATATTAATAAGCCACTTGAAGATGTTTGTGCTTTTCAGTGGATTGCTTCAAATCAATATGCAATTGAAGGGCTTAGCACTATACCAAATGACAGAAAATATACTATTCGTTATGAAGATCTTTCCGAAAATACATATGAAGTTATTGAAAATCTATGCAGATTTATAGATATTCCTTTTTCAGATGAATTAAAAAAGATTTCCCATAAACCTCCGCTCGTAAATTATGTAACCAAACCAAGCAAAGATAAATGGAAAAAAAATATAGACCTTATAAAAAATACCTATCAATCAATAGAACCAATGATGAAAGAACTAGATTACAGTTTCTAGTCAAAGTTACTTTTTCTTCTGTCTTAAAACCTCAAATAAAACTATTCCAAATGCTACAGAGACATTTAAAGAATCAACCTTATCACTTACAGGAATTTTTGCAATAAAATCACAATTTTTTCTTATGTGCGGACCTAACCCTTCATGTTCATTGCCAACAACAATAGCTGTTTGATCTGGATAATCTATATCATAAATTGATTGAGCTTCAGGTGAATTGTCAGTTCCTACTATCCAGAAACCACTTTCTTTTAACTCATTTAAAACATTTACACAATTTACAGCCTTTGCAAATTTAGCCTGAAATATTGTCCCGGCGCTTGTTTTAATGACAGTAGCATTTATTCCAGGATTACTTCTGCCAGTAAGAATTATTCCTTCACCACCACCGGCAACAAAAGTTCTTATCATTGCACCTAAATTATGAACGTCTTGTATTTCATGACCAATCAGAATAGTTTTAGTTTTGGATTCATTATTTTCAAGAGTACTTTTAATTATTTCAGATACTTGCAGGTAACTTACCGGTGAAATACTTAAAACCAAACCTTGATGATTCTGGCTCTTTGTCAGACTGTTAAGTTTTTTAAGCGGCACAATATAATGAGGGACTTTTTTCTCTTTTGAGAATAAAAGAACTCTTTTTCTTAAATTAGAATCATTGAAATTTTCACTTATCCATATTTTATTCACTTGTAGTGAACCGTTTTCTATTACTTCCAGAACTGGATTCCTGCCATAAACAAGTTCAAAATCTTTATCCTCTGACTGATTGTTGTTTATATCTGTATGTTTCATGTCAGACTAAGGTCCATCATCATTATTATCTCCGAGATCTTCAGTCATTATTCTAATTCTCTTCCTTCGTTGTGTTTTATTAGGTGTTTTGGCAGGCTCAATAACTTTTTCCTCTTCTTGAATTTGTATTTGCTGGCTTTCCATAGCATCTCGAGTCTCAGACGGAATATTTATATTTTCTTTTGATTCTTTTACATCTTCAATAATATTCAATTGTTTCTTTGCATTGTCAATCAACTCATCATCTGATCGTTCATTTATTTCTATGGTTGAGTGCTCTTCCTGTCCAACTTTGCCTTCTTCTTTTCTCTGAAGTTCTTTACCTTCAAAGCTGTCAATGAATTTATTTCTATTATGTAAAAATGGTCCGTAGATAAATCTTGCAAAAGGTAAGAACCTTTTTGCTCCGGGAGGTACAGGAGCAAAATCAGTCGGTTCAGTGCCTGGGAAAAATCTTCTTTTAACAGGATGAACTGTATAAGGCGTAGCAAGAAGTCCTGTAAGAGGATCTATGAGCAGCTCTTTCATTTTTGGCTCATCTTCAAAGCTACCAGGCGGAATATCTTTATCTTCATAATACTCCTGACAAAATCTTTTCCAAACTCTTGCAACAATTGCTCCACCAGTTACGCCCTTCCCAAAAATGGCTTTATTATTATCGTTTCCACCCCACATAGCAACAGAAAGGTCAGGAGTAAAACCGATAAACCATACATCCCGAGATTTGTCAGAGGTGCCTGTTTTACCTGCTACAGGTCTATCATCAAGCTTTGCTAAAGTACCTGTGCCTCTTTTTACAACTTCCTGCAAAATGTTTACTAGCGTTGCAGTTGCATACGTTGATGCAACACGCTGCGGAACAGGTAAATTATTTTCAACAACACGTTTTTTAGGATCTTCAATTTTTCTTATTAAAATTGGTTTAATATAGATTCCTCCACGAGCAAAAGTTGCATAACTTCCTGCTGCTTCCAGCGGGGTAATTGCATTGCTTCCCAAGGCAACTGATAGATTAGGTTCCAGCTTGCTTTCTATACCACAGGCTTTTGCAGTTTCAATAATTTTTTCAATACCGACTTCTCTTGCCACTTTTACTGCAGGTATATTTCTTGAAAAAACTAATGCTTCTTTTACAGTAATATTGCCCCAAAACTTACCATCAAAGTTTTTAGGTTCCCATATCATGTCAATTCCATCTTCAATTTCTACTCTTGAATCTTTTATTTTTGTATTTGGATCAACTATTCCAAGTTCAAATGCTGTCAGGTAAGTAAACGGCTTAAATGCCGAACCGATTGTATGAGGATTTGTAGCTCTATTCCATTGATTCTCCCAATAATTTCCTACACCACCAACCAGAGCTCTGATTTGTCCTGTTTTTATATCTATTGCACACAATGCATATTGTGTGACTCCACGAGGCGCAGTTTTAATTTCTTCATTTAGAATTTTTTCTGCTTTTCCCTGTGCTACAGGATCTAGGCTGGTGTAAACCCTGTATCCTTTTTCTTTTAATTTTTCCAAATTGAATCTTTCTTTAAGTTGTTCAAGAACATAAGAAAAATAATATGGATACAATTCAAACTGTCCAGGCGAAGAGTTAAATTTTATTTTTTCATTTACCGCAGACTGATATTGTTTTTTTGTTATGTATCCGAATTCAAGCATCTTTTGAAGAACTAGTTTTCTTCTTGTTTCAGATGCTTTTTTATCCATTGACAGTGCACTTGGTGCTTTTAAAAGTCCTGCAAGATAAGCAGCCTCACCTAATGTCAGTTCAGAAGCTTCTTTATTAAAATATCTTTGTGCGGCTCTTTCAACACCATAGGCTCTGTTTCCTAAAAAAACTTGATTTAAATAAAGTTCAAGGATTTTGTCTTTGTTAATTTTTCTTTCCATTTCAAGAGCAAGTAAAAGTTCTTTTATCTTCCTTGTAAAGGTTCTTTTTCTCTCTTTTTCTGGAATGAGCAAATTCTTAACAAGCTGTTGGGTTATTGTGCTTCCGCCTTCTACTATTTGTCCTGCCTGTAGATTTACAAAGAAAGCCCTTATAATTGCAGGAATATCTATACCACTATGTTCATAAAAACTTTTATCTTCTATAGCTAGTACCGCTCTTCTTAAAAATGGAGAGATTTGGCTGAGAGGAATTACTTTTCTGTCTTCTACACCTTGTAAAAATCCTACAAAATTATCTCGATAGTCATAAATTTCTATAGAGCTTATTGGCTCATATTCTGTCAAATGACTTATAGATGGCAATCCTAAAAACCTATTCACACACGGCAAAGCAAAATAAGCACCTAAAACAAGAGCCAAAACAAATGCAATTATAAAAAAGAATTTACTGGTCATTTACAAACTATGACTTCCTAATAGTTTACTGGATCATATTAAATAAAAAGCCAGCACAGGATTAGTGCTGGCTTTAATTATATCTTTAGACTAGTACTTATTAGCTTGAGAAAGCTTTTGAAGCACCATCAACAGTCCATTCAACAGCATCAGGAATTCCTTGAAATGCAGAATGTAGTGTTGCACAGTGGAATGGTTTATCCCAACCTGCAATCAATCCTTTACCACCCCAAAGTAATCCGCCAACTGTTCCGTGAACTACTGCTCCAGGAGCTGCTCCGAAAATTACACCAGCTAATGTTTCGCCAGCACCTTTTTCATCACCAAGTGCACCTGCTACTGCTTTTGTACCTTTTGCTGCACCACGTACTAATCCTGTTGTTGTGCCAACAAGTAGTCCGGTTGCTCCACTGAGTGCAGCACCTACTGCTTTAAATGGTAAACCTATTGTCCATCCAAGTAGTGGATCAGCTTTCTTGCAGTTTGAACTTGATTCATCTGCTAATGCTGCTATTGGCATTAACATTGATACGATTAAAGTTAATGCAAGTAGATTTGATTTTTTTAACATTCTTTTTTTGCTCCTTCTTATTATTTTTACCTACCCCTAAGATGATAATTTAACCAGTTCTGTCCTATAATGCAAACTATTAGACATATATTTTTTACAAACCGTATAGCATTACATATTTATACTTCATGTAGACCAGAAAAAAGACTTATAGTAAATTCCCAGAAAACTACAATGAAAATGAGGTAGAAAAGGGCTTAGACAAGGACTATTTGGGTATTACTTCAAGGAATATAGTAACTTTAGAAAAGACCAGTACAAGTGTAAAAGCACAGTATGGCAAATGCATGAATAAGATATATAAAACTTTTGTTTGTAACTTTATCATTGGGATTGTATTCCTGTCTGGATTCTTTTTAACAGCATGCATTTCTCAGCCTCCGCTTAAAGGCGGAATAAATATTGTTATTCAAAAAGGATATGAACTTGAACTAAACTTTAGCACCCCAATAAATTTTTATTACAGCCAGACTGGAGATAAAGTAGCCGGCTTTATAAAAAAAGGGATTGCTCTTGGAAATGATTTTGTAATTCCTGCTGGAAGCAGGGTTGAAGGAATTATTACAGAAGTTAAAAAACCAAAAAACTTTGGTCAGGATGGAGCTTTCCACATTGATATAAATGAAATTGTTACACCAGAAAATATTTCTATTCCTGTTTACGGAAGCATCAGTACAGAAACTTCAAGCAAGAGCGAAAAAGTTGCAGAGATATTAAGCTATGATGCAGCTTTAATTGCATTTGGAAGTCTAAATGGATTTATAGGAAGCATTCAGTATGGCGGAATACCACTTGCAATTGCAAGTCACGGAATTAGTTTGCTGGCAGGAACAGGAGTAGGAGCTGGTGCTGGAATAATAGGCTCTGTAGCAAGAAAAGGAAAAATTCCTACTGCAATAACAGGACAACCAATGAAAGTCTCATTAAACACAGACTTATATATTCTCGGTGATTTACCAAAAATCAGAGATCAGAAATCAGAAATCAGAAATCAGAAAAATGAATATAAAGGCTTTCGTTTTTTTGAATCAGTAAAAAAAGAAGATATTGATCTTACAATTAAAAAAATAAATAAAAATCACAGTGAAACATATGGAGATTACATCACTTTAGATTTTGTTTTAAAAAACAACTCAAAAAATATAATAAGCCTTTCAGACTTTGCTTTAACTGACGAATCTAGCTCTGAACAAATACATCCAGATCTTCTTCTTTCAGGAACAGAAGCATTAAAAAGAGTAGATTCATCTCACGAATTAACCACTTCTCTTTCTTTTATAATTAGAGAGAAAGAAATAAAAAATTATTATTTGGCATTAATTGATCCTTTAGATAGGGGAGTAATCATCAAAGTAGCTTTAAACAAACCCGAGAATAAATGATTTACATGCTGTTATAATATTCAATCATGACAGAAAAAACTTTGGAGAAAAAAACCGTGGCTAAAGAAGGCATTGATCTGGATTCAATTGCATATTTCAATGGAAAATTTATTCCTCTTCGTGAAGCAAACATAAACATAATGACCCATGCTTTTCAGTATGGCACTGGAGTATTTGAAGGTATTAGAGGTTACTGGAATACAGATGAAAAACAAATGTATATTTTTCGTCTGAGAGAACATTTTGAAAGGCTTGCAAATAGTTGTAAATTAATAAGACTTGAATTAGATAAATCAACTGATGAACTGTGCAATATTACAGTTGAACTAATGAAAAAAAATAAACCAACCTATGACATGTACATAAGGCCAAATGTTTACAAGTCAGGAATTATTGTTGGACCATCACTTTTAAATAAAAAGGGATCAAATCCAACAGCACTTTCCATTTGTACTATGCCATTGGGTGAATACGTGGATATTTCAAAAGGACTTCATGTCTGTGTCAGCAGCTGGACTAGAGTAGATGATAATGCAATTCCTGCCCGTGGAAAAATTCAGGGCAGCTATGTAAACACTGCTCTTGCAAAAACAGATGCTCTTTTAACAGGCTTTGATGATGCAATTGTACTCAGCTCAAATGGACACGTTTCCGAAGGCAGTGCAATGAATTTTTTCATAGTGCGTGAAGGGAAACTCATTACTACGCCAATAACTTCAAATATTCTAGAAGGAATTACAAGAGCCACAGTTATTGAACTAGCAAAGAATGAATTAAAACTTGATACTGAAATAAGAGAAATTGATAGAACAGAGCTGTATATAGCTGATGAAGCTTTCTTTTGCGGAACTGGTGCACAAGTCAGTCCTATTACAATGATTGACAATAGATCAATTGGAACAGGAAAAGTCGGACCAATTAGTAAAAAACTTCAGGATATTTATTTCAAAGTAGTACGC
>OBEQ010471184.1_pt1 | contig 20503 bp, 14 predicted proteins | sample 1670901 | NCBI WGS metagenome assembly OBEQ01 (sample SAMEA104232315, study PRJEB22302) | groundwater metagenome | biome: forest; feature: aquifer; material: groundwater | place: USA | collected 2011-08-07 | depth 5.4 m
AAAAAACTTTTCTATAATCTGGTGAATGAAAAAAGAAAAATGGAAGCAATGGGTTTTAAGCCCGAAAGCCGCCAGCTTTCCGAAAGGCTAGAAGTCAAAGAAAAAGATATTATCGAAATGGAACAGCGGATGGGGGCGGGCGATCTATCGCTGGATGCCCCCACCGCGGGGTTGGATGGCAAACTTAATATCGATCTTTTTTCGACTAACGAAACGCCACTTGATCAGCAGGTAGAAGATGACGAGCTGAAAAATAAACTCTTTGCTCACTTGGAAGAGTTTACCTCATCTCTTAAAGAAAAAGAAAAAAAGATTTTTCAGGAACGTCTTTACGCCGAGGTTCCAAAAACGCTTCAAGATATCGCCAATGACTATGGAATCACCCGCGAGCGGGTTCGCCAGCTGGAAGAACGGGTAGTCGAAAAACTCAAAACTTTTTTTACGGGAAAAGGGTTCGAGGTGGATATATGACTGACAAAATTTCTTTTTCCAAAGCTACCATCAAAAACATTATTAACGAAACCTTACTGGCCAAACATTTACAAGTGGAGATCAAAAATTCTCGTATCGCCGCCAGCTATAAAGTACCAGGACAGTATGCCGCCATCCGGATTCCGGGATTAAAAGAAAATTTCTTTGCCATGACTCATCATCCCGAAGAAAAACAGTGGGAATTTTTGATCAAGGAATCCTCTCCTCTCACGGCCCACCTTCTGGAAATGAAAATGGGGGACAAGCTTGAGCTAAGCATGGCTCTGGGAAAAGGTTTTGCTATCGAAAAAGCGATCGGAAAAGATGTTTTTCTTTTTGCGGCCGGTTCCGGAATTTCGGCGTTGCGACCGGTTCTCCTCGAAATTTTCAAGAAGCGAAAAAACTACAATGCCGTGACCCTTTTTTACGGTGCCCGAAACCCAGATGAGTTTGCCTATACACGCAAGTTTCCCGAATGGGAAAAAAATGAGATCAAAATTTCCCGGATCATCTCGAATGTGGAACACAAAGAATGGAGGGGGCCCATTGGTCATGTCCAACAATTAATCCCCAAAAAAATTGATCCTAAAAAAACCGCAGCCTTCCTGTGCGGCATGCCGGAGATGGTAGAGGATGTAACCCGCGAGCTTCTTAATCGCGGACTTTCCAAAAATCAGATTTTGACAAACACTTAAATTTTTTCACAATAATAATCACAATATTTTTGAATCGCACAAATCTCGCACAGCGGCTTACGCGCATTACAAACTTGTCTTCCATGTTGAATTAACAAGTTAGTCACCGCCATCCAGTCTTTTTGAGGCGTGATCTCCATCAAATCCTTTTCGATTTTTATCGGATCCTTGTACTTTGAAAAACCAATTCTTTGGGAAAGCCTTATCATATGGGTATCCACACAAATTCCTTCGTTTTTTCCAAAAATATTTGGCAAAATAACGTTGGCGGTTTTTCTCCCCACCCCAGGCAATTGAATGAGAGCTTCCATCGTGTCAGGTATTTTCCCACCAAATTTTTGCATGAGCATCTGACAACATCCTTTAATATTTTTCGCCTTATTTTTATAAAAACCGGTGGAGTGAATATCTTTTTCCAATTCGACAAGTGAACAAGAGGCAAAATCTTTTACCGTTTTATATTTTTTGAAAAGATCTTTGGCTACTAAATTCACACGTTTGTCGGTGCATTGGGCGGACAAGATCGTAGAGATTAATAGTTCGTGATGTTTTTTATACTCGAGAGCCGTCTTGGCATCAGGATAATTTTTTTGGAGAAGCAAGAGGACCTTCACCATTTTTTCTTTTTTTTTGGACGGAGAAACCATTACTTCTTGTTAGATGGCGGAGCTTTGCCGGCTTTTACAAGGAGAGCATCGGGAAGCCAATGCTCCAAAGCCTTGGCGCGAGAAGCATCGGAGGGATGTGAAGCAAAAAAATCAGTCTTCTTGGCATTGGGGCCGCCGTGAGCCGCCGCTTTTTTCCAAATATCGATCGCCGCTTGAGGATCAAAACCGGCTTTACTCATATAATAAAAACCGGTTCGGTCGGCATCCCCTTCATATTTGCGGCTGTAACTGGGAATGTAGAGATTGACTCCAAAACTAAACACACGGTTAAAAGAATCTTGCAAATCAGTCCCCGCACCTACACCAACGACCGCACTGGCAATGGCTCCAAAAATACTTATTCCTTGAAGTGTACTAATCCGCCGCGTGACATGTCTAAGAGTGGCGTGGGAAATTTCGTGCGCCAAAACAGCGGCGATTTGATCGTTGTTGTTGATATCGACCAATCCTTTTTCTTTATCGAACAAACCGGTAAAAACTCCAATCTTGCCCCCTGGCATACAAAAAGCATTCACAACATCGGGGCGATCAAAAATATGGACTTCGTAGGGATAATCCGGCTTATCCGAAACAGCAGCGATTCTTTTAACAATGCGTTCGATTCTGGCTTTCAATTCCTGATTTTTAGGGGCATCCACTCCTATCCCCTTTTCGTTAAACTCTTTAATTTGTTCCCCCATCACTTGGTTGCCCAATTTAATATCGTCTTGCACTGAATAAAAATTGTTAAAAGTTTTTTTATATTCCCACAGATGACCTTTGGGTGAATCACCCTTATCTTTTTTAGAAGAGTGCCCACCATCATCTTTGTTCTGGTTCATGGGAGACCCGGCATGCACCACTGTTTCGGTCGTCATGGAACCAAGAAAAAGAGCCAGAAAAGAAAAAATAAAAATTATTCGAGTCATTTTTTTTGAATATATCTTGAAGTAAAAAGCAAGTCAACGCGACTTAGACGACTAAGACAACTTAGGGTAAATCGCTGATATTGATAACCCGCAGAAAACTAATCCCCTCACCAGGAACCCCATTGCTTAAAACTACCAACCGGGCATCGGATAAAAAATCTGCTTCCAGGCTTGTCACATCGGAAAAAGTCGAAGAAATATTAAATAATGTAAAAAGTGACATCGCTTCGGGGTTAGCACCAATTTCAAAACCGTCCAAGGACGACAAAGAAACAATGGTTCCATCGGTCGTTTGCGCGGCCTCAAAACGCAAGACCGTGTTGGAACTCCCCAAGAAAGCAAAGTCGATCGGAAAACCGGTCGGCACGTTTGTAGGAACAACAGCCGTGATACCGGATGTGCCTGACAAAGAGTCGGGGGTAACAAGGGTAGCCGTCTCGCTGCTCAGATCAACTGCATACAGGGCATTGGTGGCTGAATCGGCGAGTATCAATAGGTTCTCGGCTTCTGAATCAAAAAGGGTCTGTTCTCCAAACCAATGGAAAAGCGCCGGAGTCGTCAATGTTTGGGGCATCTGAATTACACGCAAAGTACTATCGATAATGGTAGAACAAAAACCAGTCTGAACAGGAATTTCAACAAAATAATCATTACCGTCCGAAAAATTGGCCAGAAAAAACCCCTTATTATATACTTGGGAAATATAAATTTCCTTGACCGACTGTAATGTTAAACCGGATAGATGAGTTGAAACAGAGCTAAAATTGTAAGTCACTGCTGTAGCGGCATAGTTACCGTTAACACTGGTGGCATTGGTTGGATCGAGAATATAGAAGGGAACAGAGGAAGAAGTAGCCACTGTAGTATCTGAGGGTATGGCAAAAATACGGTCGACCGTAGTGTCGGCATGGTTCGAATTCAAACAAGACATGTCACGGGATGAAAAAAGAGAAGCACTGGGATAAGTAAATCCATGTTGTGCATAAGCATGCTGGGGAGAAGCCAATTCCGTTCCAACGGCTAGATTTGTCAAAGAATTATCTGTTAAAGACATAATCGACGTTCCTTCTGTTGTCTCTAGCAACAGCTCATCTTCGTTATCTAACTGATCAATGGAAGTAGGATCTCCTGCTTTATCAAACGACGTCACCAAATCAGCTGTTATGCCTCCTAAAAAACTGGCATCAACCGTATAAACGGCTCTGCCATCACCACTGTTGGTCACGGCAAAAATATACCCCAACCCCGCCGATTTAGAATAAGTCATTGCTTTGCCTTCCAAGGCCAAAGCAACAATGGCACTGCTGACCACACTTTCAAAAACCTGCGAGGTCCGGCAAGTGGAAGGATCGATATAAATAATACTAATCGTATCTGTGAGTGAAGCTGGAATTTGTGTAAAAAATGAGCCGTCGTCATTAGCGGTCAGCTGACAACTGCCGGAAGTCTGATCCGTGGAACAAACAGCGAGGTTGGAGCTACACGAACTGGCATAAGCGCTGGGGCAAAAAGAATCGAAAAGTTCAAGCCATGAAGAAGAAGAGGCTAGGGTTATTTCAACAATAGCAGAATCGGGGACAGCTCCCGCCGCTCCAGCTACCGTAACTAAGCCCGACGAATTTGGAGATGAAACGGTAATACATCCCGTGCCGGAGCTACAACTGTTCGCCGGGGCAGGAATCGAAGCTTGTGGAAGAGCGGCTCCGTTACATCCTACCAGCCCTAAAAGGATCATGCCGACAAGCACTAATTTGAGAAACTGTCTTTGCATAAAATTTGGATAGAACGCCCATCATACCCCAAAGAATCCGGCACAGCAATTTGGATTCTTAAAAGGGATAGGAAAAAACAATCCTTTTGTGTTATATATATTGACACAGCAAAAATAGTGCCAAAAAAACACATTAATGGGGCATTGCTTTAACTTATTGATTTGCTTTCGTTATTATTAATCTACGGAAAAATGAGAAAATCCATTTTCAGATTATACACATCCACAGAAAGGAATATTCAGATATGAATATACTCGGGAGCTTGCTTCCGAGTTTCATGCCAAGAAAAACAATCCAATTTGCGACCCCAAGGGGTCGAGTTTTTCTAGGTATAAAACGATCGTGAGAAATTATGTTTACTCTTCGGGCGGTGGCTCTTGTTCGGGCTTATCGTGCTTGGCCACAAACTTTTTAACATCCTCGATGTGTTCAATGACCAGCTTGGCTTTTTTGAGCCCAAACTGAAACGGATAGCGATCTTCCGGTCCATTTTTTAAAACAATCATCGGGTTTCCTTTGTATTCTGATTCTTCAACAAGTGCCATAGTAAATTCCTCCAGGAAAAAGTTGATACCGGGGATACAAAACATTTGCAAGAAATATGATTTTATTAAATGCTTCGGCATGCTCTCTAACCGTTATCTGGAAGTTTCCGGAACTTTTTCTGAAATGGCCTTTCAACAAGGACAAGCTTTTCGTCCTCTTCAAAACAACATTTTAAAGGCTTTGCAAAAGGTTCCGGTTTTTCCCTCTTGGATTCAAAAAAGAATTCCTGCTTTTGTTTACAAAAATTTTCTTCGAAAACAGGGGAAAAAATTTCTCAAACACCACGCCCCCATCATTAGAGACATAAGCGGGACTTCCGTTTTGGACCAGTTTCAAAAAATGGCTGATGGCTTTGAAATGGACCTTCCTTTTCTTTATGGATTGAACTCTTTCGAAATTTTGTCATCGGAACTTCCCTACACCCTGGGATGTACTTCTCTTGCTTTTGCACCGCATCACACAACAGATGGTTTTGCTCGTCTTGGCTACAATCATGACTTCCCAACTTCTCTTGGCAAATTTTTATTTGTTAGAAAAAATAATCCAGATTATTCCTCATATACCTCACTGAGTCTCACTTACCCTTCCCTTCTCGGAGCCATTGGTGGAATAAACGAAAAAGGATTGGCTCTCTCACTCAATCACGCTTTTGCCACCGACATTAAACCGATGCCGGCGCTTTTCATTACCCTACTTGTTCAAAAATGTTTGGACTCGTGCACCACGGTTGATGAAGCCTTGAAATTGATTGAGGCGACACCTGTTCCTAATGGATCGATGATTACGTTGATTGATACCTCAGGAAAAAGAGCCGTTGTCGAGCTGGCCTGCACCCGCAAAGGAGTTCGGAGGGGAGACGAAACTATTCTTCATACTTTTAACAAATATCAAATCGGCGAGCTTGAGGAAGTTGAAATTCCACTCACAGCTGTTGGCAAAGGGGCGCTCAAAGAAATCGGAATTCATAATCATAATTTGAGTAGGGAACGCCGGTATTTGCAATTAACAAATGAAAAGGGGAAATATTCCGACGAGGACATTTTGAATTTATTGTCGGATCACAACGAGGAAAAGGGGGGCCCATTCACCATCTGCCGGCATCACCCCCAAACGGCCGATACCCTAGCCTCGGCGATCTTTAATCCGGTGGAAAGGTCGATGAAAGTTATTTTTGGATTTCCATGCAGTGGACATTATGATTCCTACAACGCAAACCGAACTTAACTCTCTCTTACACGATTTGCAAAAATCCAAATCGCTTTGGATCAATATCGGAATACCCGAACGTATTCGACTTTTACGTGAGTGTGCCGATGCCACGTTGGCGGCGTCGGAAGATTTTGTGCGTGAGGCCTGCATGGCCAAGGGAATTTCTTTTAACAGTTCGACTTCAGCCGAAGAATGGTTTGCTGGCCCTAATTGTATTTTGCGGAGCCTTCGGCTCCTTAATGATTCTCTCGACTCCTTACAAAATCATGGTCATACAGGAATTACCCGTAAGGATTTAAAAACCCTACCCGATGGTCAGGTGGTCGCCAAAATTTTTCCGCGTGATGTGAAGGATAAAATTCTCTGGGGGGGATTTTCCGCGGAGATTTGGCAAGATCCTCGGGAAAATATTGAAAAAGTTTTAGAAGAAATGGGTTGGATTTATCGGGACAAAAAAGAAACACCAAAAATAGCTCTCGTTTTGGGAGCGGGAAATGTTTCGAGCATTGGCCCTCTGGATGTCCTCACCAAACTTTTTGCCGAGGATCAAGTTTGTCTCCTCAAAATGAATCCGGTCAATGAGTATAGCGGGCCTCACGTCGTTAAATGTCTCAAGCCTTTGTTTGATGCTGGCTTTGTCAAGCTTGCCTACGGTGGTTCTGAAGTCGGTTCCTATCTTGTCAACCACCCGTTGGTTGATGAAATTCATATTACGGGATCCGATACCGTACATGATCTAATTGTTTGGGGAGTGGGTGAAGAACAAAAAATTAACAAAGCTAAAAAAACTCCTCAGATCAAAAAACGGATCACCAGCGAACTAGGATGTATCACCCCAGTGATACTTGTGCCGGGGGAATGGAGCGAAAAGGAACTTGATTTTCAGGCGCAAAATGTGGCGACAATGGTGGCGAACAATGCGTCGTTCAACTGTAACGCTGCGAAAGTTTTGATCACCAGCGCTGGCTGGAAACAACGAGATAAATTTTTGTCAAAAGTAGAATCGATTTTGGAAAAAATTCCACCACGCAAAACTTATTATCCTGGTTCGGATAAAAAATATAATTCGTTCATTCAATCACATCCCGAAGCTAAAAAGCTGGGAGCTAAAGCTGAATCAGGAAAATTGAATTGGACAACCATTTTTCGCGTGGACCCTAATAAAAAAGATGACATTGTTTTTACCCAAGAGGCTTGGTGCGGCATTGTTGCTGAGACCGGGTTATCTGAATTAGATCCTGTTTCATTTCTCAAATCAGCGGTTGATTTTTGTAATAATCAACTGTGGGGAACTCTCAGTTGTTCATTAATTGTTGACCCGCGTACTGCAAAAAAATTGGGAAGTTATTTGGAAAAAGCTGTTGCCCATTTGCGTTATGGCACGGTGGCCGTTAATCATTGGGCCGGCTTGAGTTACGCGTTTGGTCAAACCGCGTGGGGAGCTTATCCGGGACACACGTTAGACAATATCGGAAGCGGCATCGGATTTGTGCACAATACTTTTCTTTTTAAAAATCCGCAAAAGTCAGTCATCTGGGGGCCTTTCACGATGACACCGAAGCCTCCTTGGTTTTCGACACATCAGAACTCCCACAACGTCGCGCAAAAAATGATGGCGTTTGAACACTCCCCTTCATTCTGCAAAATTCCTGGAATTATCCTCGCCGCCCTGAAGGGGTAATTTATCGGTATTATTTTTTGCAAGACTCCAAATCCATAAAATGAGAAGATGATTGCTACTACAGCTATGTCAACCTCTATAGATATTTTTAACTACATGGATTACCGTCTTTTCTTGCACGATCTTTTTGAATCCAAGAAAAAATCAAAATCTTCCTTTTCGGCAAGGGCTTTTGCCAGGCAGGCGGGGCTGAAAGCGCCCGGTTATTTGGGGCTTGTCATTCGGGGCGCCCGAAACCTCTCTTCCTCTTCGGCCCTGGCTTTTGGAAAAACGCTGAAACTTTCTCCCAAAGAAATTTCCTATTTTAAAACTTTAGTGCTTTTTAACCAAACCGACATCGAATCCGACAAGGAGCACTATTACGAACAACTAAAAGAATTAAAACCGCCGTTAAAAGCTAAAGGGCTTGAAAAATTCCAATATGAATATTTTCATTTTCATTATTTTGTGGTGATTCGCGAAATGGTGGCTCTACCTCATTTTCAGGAAGACTACGACTGGATTGCCAGCCATGTAACCCCCCCCATTCGTCCGTTTGAGGCCAAACATGCACTCGAGGTTCTTTTACGTTTAAAGCTCATTGAAAGGGATAAAAAGGGGCGGCTGGTGCAGACCGACAGCATTGTTAAAACCCCTGAAGAAGTATCGTCTATGGAGATTATCAGTTTAAACCGTGACCTTTTGCTCACAGCCCAAAAAGTTCTTCTGACCCTTTCCAGTCTTGAAAGAGATTACACAACGCTCACCATTCCCTTAACCCAAAAATCATTTCCTAAAATAAAGGAAATTCTTCAAGAATGCCGGGATAAAATAATTGATTTTGTGAATAATGGACAAACAGATTTTCACGAAGTGTATCAGATCAACATGCAGCTTTTTCCGGTTACAAAAACTTCTAAAAAAGAATCTTCAATTTAATTTGAGTGGATCCCCACGTAGCTGTGGGGGATCTTGGCTGTAAAGACCCCATCCTCGCTCATGTTGTAAGGTCCAGCTTCTACAGTGGTATAAGAAACAATATGAGTCAGATTGAAAACGACGTCATACTCTTGTCCCTCCGGTACAGGAAAAATCGCAATTTGTTGGAAAGCAAAAATAGGAGCATACCCTGTTGTGAATTCTGGATTCGGGCTTACAGGAGAGTTAAGATTATGGGCCGTGCCATTGGCAATGGATGAGTTGATAAAACTGTAAGAGGAATCACGAAGCGCGCTTGCGGGATAAAAATTATAATTTCCTGAAATCTTATCCAAAACAAGAACATCTCCCATTTCCGCTAACGGAGAACCGCAATTGTCGGAAGTGCATATTTGATAGGTCGTATCGCCGATTCGATAGTTCATGTAATCAATCACAAACTGGATTCCGCCTACTGCAAAGGAGATGGATGGTAAATTGAGCGGTTCATCAAAGACAACTAGCCCATTAGTGACAACCATTTCCTTGGGAGCTTTTGTGGGATCTGTGTGAAAAATTTCAAGAGTCTTAACCGTACTTACTTGATCCGAATTACAGGGAACATCTCCGCAATCTACCAGGTTGATGGCTCTCACTCCCATCGTAAAAAATTTTGGAGTCACGGGACAAAAAAATCCGGATACTCCGGTCATCGAGGGAACACAGTGGGCCGCAAACTTATCTGTTGTCCCTGTTGTCTCCGGCGGGTTGAGGACGCTGGAAAAAATAAGAGTTTTGGAAGGAATGGAAGGATTACCGGTCACTGTGCCTACTGCAGGAGTTATGTCCGAAGAAGTAATGCCCCCCTCGTCAGAAGATTGCAAAGAGGAACCACCACATCCTGCAAAAAAAACAAAGGACGACAATAACGACAAAAAAATAATTTTAAAAAGGCCTCGAATTTTCATAAACAACCTCTTTAATTGTATAGAATTTTTTGCTCTTTTTAAAGGTTTAATACCATTTTTCTATAAACCAATAAAAGGCTGTGATATAACTCTTTGTTTTGAATTAACTTTATTTGAAATTTGAATAGGGACATCGACATTCATCCCCGTGGCGAGATGCTTACAGATCTCTCCTGGAGATTCAGAAAAAGCTTGTTCGGTATAGCAAGTAATATCGGTGTCAGTATTTTTCAAGAAAACGGCACCAAGTCCCAAATTACCTTCGTCGTAATAAAGAACAGATACAGCGTACGTTGAATCATAATTGATCGAACTGAAAATGATATCCCCCTTGGCTTTTATTTCTAGTTTCATTTTGGAGTAATCCGCCTTTGGGTCCAAGCCAGTAACCGTGCATTGCATCACTCCATCATCTTTGCCAGCGTCAAGGCAGGAGGTCGTGTTGGAAACTGCTACAGGTGTATGTGTACCATCCTGAGTATAAAATAGGAGATCCACGTAATTACCGCTACTAGTAGTGAATTTTTCAGCGCTGTGGCTCATGCTGGCATCATAGCCAAAGGTTACAACGGCCTTGTAACCTTCTTCTTCGGGTTGCTGTGTTGTTAAACCAACGACACTATTCTTTGTGGTATTGAGTGATGACACCGTATTCAGCGATTTTGGAACACGGTTACTTTCCGACGCGACGGCATATCGATCGTCATTCATAATATTTGCGCCAGATGTCATTTGCGATGGCGTATACTTTGTTGAGCCTTTGGCTTCTATGGAAGCCATCAGACCAAGTTCGGGGTTGACTTGCATGACGGGCAAGATCCAGTTACAACCAGCAAATCCTTGAGTGTAAGCAAAGTTGCTATAACAAATTGATGGATCGTTTTCCTGGTTCCCGAAAGCGACCTCCTGATTATCTGCGTCTAAAATTTTTACGGCATAGTAATCGACAGTGAGCGTAACATTAACGGGGGTAACCTGTAGTTCTAATGTGGTCCAATCCGTTGTTGAGTCCAAGCCGGTCACTGGGCATTCCATAATTCCGTCATCTTTTCCACGTTCAAAACAATTAAACTCTTTTAAATTGGTAATGATTCCCCCGCTAGCCATCGTGTACAGCTTGATAGTTACATAACTTGTGCTGTTCAACTTTTGGCCAGGGATTTTTGATAGGTCATAATCTAACTCCACGTTGGCGCTATACCCACCCAGAGTCTTTGCGGCGATTTCAACATTTGATGATATGCTTGCTTTCGTAAAAGTTCCCATAGCTTCAGCCCTGAAAGCAAAGCTGCCTGCCAAAACCATACAAAAACCGATTAATTTTAGTTTTCTATACATATTATAAGCTCCCTTTCATGAGAAGACCCCATCCTAGTCAAAAACCCCACGCTTCTCTATTATTATCGTCAAGTCTCCATTTGAAAGTGCGCTCTAAAATGTACTTTGTTCATTTTGTGTTAACAATTGTTAACAGTGACTTAGCACCAAAAACAATCACGGCACCGAACAACAAGACGAGAGTCTCGAAGGTATTCGATTTTTGATTTTCATTCAGCGAGCAGCCGGAAGAACTGGAACCACTACTGGTACCAGTGCTACTTGTTGTGATGGCACAGGCCGTATCTGAGGCGCAATCCGAGTCATCACAATCAACAGTGCTATCGGAATCGTCATCGACAGAATCGCTGCAATTGGTTTCCGTAGTCACGGGGCAAGTCTCATCCGATCCATCACAATTCTGGTCGATACCATCACCGCATGTTTCAGTACCGCTGGTGTTGATGGCCGAATCGGTGTCGTCGCAGTCGGTGTTATCCACAATATAACCTGAAGGTTGTAGACATTGGGTCAGACTAGTCGAAGGATCTCCATAGCCATCCAGGTCTGCATCGGCGTACCAAGAGGCCGTAGATAAATTATCAGCTCCATCGCAGTCCTGATCGACGCCGTCATCGCAAATCTCGGTGCCTGACGGATAAGCTAAAGCATCGGCGTCATTACAATCGGTATCATCCGTCACATACCCGGCAGGCTGAGTCAGAGCAGTTTGACTGACTGCGGCATTGCCATAACCATCGCCATCGGCGTCGATATACCAAACGGTCTCTTCCGGACAAGCCGTGTCGGCACCATCGCAATCTTGATCGATGTCGTCTCCGCAGATTTCAATGCCCTGGAGATTAATTTGCGCGTCGGTATCATCACAATCGGTACTGTTGCCCAAATAACCGCTGGGAATCACTTGATCGCAGACAACGAAGAGGGAATTATCCAGGTCGCCATAACCATCGCCATCGCTGTCAAAATAAAGAGTAGCTGTTTCCGAATTACTGCTACAATCGCTGTTCAAAGCATCACTGCAAATTTCGGTGGCGCCAGGATGAACGTCTGCATTGGTGTCGTCGCAATCGGTGTCATCGCTGACATAACCACTGGGAACAGAACAGGCGCTTGTGGTGGAAGTGCTGTCGCCATAAGTATCGCCATCGACATCGGCATACCAGGTGGAGGCATCCGAGGCGGTGCTTTCGTCAATGTTTCCATCGCAATTATTATCGACGCTATCGCACATTTCCGTGGCACCAGTGTTGATGGTGTTATCCGTGTCGTCGCAATCTGTCCCTCCGTGGGCTGTGTCGGACTCACCGTCTAAGTCACAGTCATTGTGCAAAAAGGCGGCACAGGCTTGGCTGGTTCGGGAAATTCCCAAAGACAACAAGGCTAAAAAAACCAGAGCAGTACATTGAGTTGAAAGACGCATAGTTTCTCCTTATTAATTAAAATGAACTTCCCAAAACCATGTACGCGGCACCGGCATCTGTTCCAGCTGTGGCATTGCCGGAAGCGCCTACAACAACATCCCCTAAGAGATCTTGATCGACATCCATTAACCCAACGGCAGAACCGGAATAATCGTTGCCTACTTCACCGTTAATTGTGCAATGATCCGTCAAATCGACAGATCCTCCCACGCTAGCCGCTCCGAACCAAACATAAGTGGCTCCCGCAAAACCATTGGTTCCGAAAGCACCAACAACCACGTCATCAAAACCATCGTCATTGGTATCTCCTCTACCAGCAACGGCATACCCCGCATAGGCGCCAGCCCCCGAACCATGCAAGGTGACATCAGCGCTGGAGAGTGAACCACCACCGAGTGCAGTAGAACTTCCTTTAATCACTAAAGCGGCGCCGCTAGCGGTGGTGGAACCGTTATCCACACCATAGGCTCCCACCACCATGTCATCAAAACCATCGGAGTTGATATCCCCAGCGGTAGCCACTGATTGTCCGGCGTAATAATAATTACCCGAACCGTAAAATCTGGCGCAAAGTGAAAGGTCAATGGTTCCTGAGAAAGGGCCATAACAAAGATAAGCGGCTCCCGAATCCGTTCCGCCAACATCCGCTCGAAACGCTCCCACCATGACATCATCAAAACCATCGGCATTCACATCCCCTACTCCAGCAACGGAATGTCCGGCATTATCGTTGGCATTCTCGCCAACAAACGTGGCATCAGCCGCGGAAAGAGTGATGTTACCAGCTAAAGTGGAACTGCCGCGAACTAAGAAAGCCGCACCAGCATTAGTACCACCGCTGTCTTGCAAAGGAGCACCGACTAGAACATCGTCGTAATTATCGTTATCCGTGTCTCCTGCGGAACTTACCGAATATCCGGCTTCGTCACTGGCTGTGGCCCCAAAAAGCCGAACACCGGCGGCAGTCGTGATAAGCTGATCCCCGGCTGCAACCGGCCCCGTAACAACATAGGCCGCTCCAGCAGAATTTGCAGTGTCGTCGTTTCCGTAAGCTCCTACTAAAAAGTCAGGAGACCCATCGTGATTAAAATCGAATTCGGAGGAAGAAACAGCAAAACCGGTAAAGTCGTATTGGACCGGACCATACAAAGTTGCAAATGCGGACGGTCCCACTTCACCACTCATCATATTACTTACAACCTGTACCGCTCCTACAAATGCCGTTCCCCCCGATACGCTGTAATTGGGGGATCCTACCAAAACATCGAGGAGACCGTCTCCGCTCTGGTCACCCGCACTTCCCACAGAACTCCCCGCCTGATCACCGTCGTCATAACCATCTCCATCAACGTCTGTAGAGAATCCCCGATAGATTCCATCGACAGCCGCGGTGCTGGAAAGAGAAGCGGTGCAAGGAATTTCAGCGTCGTCGCAGTTATCGTCAGCTACGTTGAAACAAATTTCTACGGCATCGGGATTAACGGTGTCATGGGTATCGTCGCAATCTTCGCTGTTCTCTACATAAAGCGCTGGCGCGTCGCAGGCCAGTGTAGTGACAGAGGGATCACCATAGGTATCATTGTCGTTATCGGCATAAAAAGTACGTGCATCGCTGGCGGTGTTTTCATTGGTAACACCATCGCAGTTGTCGTCGAAAGGGGTTGAACACAATTCGGATGCACCTGGATTGGCACCCGTTTCGAGGTCATCGCAGTCGTTGCTATTGGACGCATAACCGGAAGGGAGAAGGCAAGCCTCTGTCGTTGCCGTAGAACCATAACCATCCAAATCGTTATCGCGATACCAGGTGGTTGTCCCTGTTACGGAAGGGTCACTGTCATCGGCTACACCATCGCAGTCTTCATCAGTGATTAAGCTGTCACAAACTTCGGTAGCGGCAGGAGAAATAGCTCTGGCAGAATCATCGCAATCGGTATCCGTTGCTACAAAACCTGAAACCGGATCACAGTAAGCCACGGTTGTCCCAGCACCGTAACCGTCTCTGTCGGTATCGGCGTAATAGTCGTGAGTTCCTGTGCTACTGGGGTCAGCATTGTCGGCAGCTCCATCGCAATCTTCATCGGTATTGGAAACATCGCAGACTTCCACACCAGCGGGACTAATCGATGCCACCGCATCATTACAATCGGTTTTGTCAGAAACGTAGCCTACGGGCACTAAACAGGATTCAGCAACAAGAGCCGCATCTCCATAACCATCAGCATCGGTATCGGCATACCACGTTAAGACATCAACCGCCGTGTTTTCGTCAACGGTTCCATCACAATTGTCATCGAGCAAGTTACATGTTTCGGTAGCGGCCGGATACACCGAGGCGTTTTGATCATCGCAATCGTCACAGGCCGCCGTACCATCATTATCTAAATCGTTAAATCCCGTAGATCCATCGCAGTTGTAATCGGTAGGGTCCGTGCAGTCCGGTTCTTGGGCCCCCGGATTAATTGATGGATTGCCGTCGTCGCAATCGGTGCTATCGGCTACATATCCAGTTGTTTCACAAGCTGTAAGGGACAAGCTAGGGTCACCATAGCCATCGTTGTCGCCGTCATAATAAAGAGCGCTTGTAACTCCTTCATCGACAACGCCATCGCAGGTATTATCGTTTCCATCGCATATTTCGGAAGCCACAGGATTGGTCAGTGCTGTTGTATCATCACAATCGCTAGCGTCAGTCACATAACCAACCGGTTGGTTGCAGGAAGTTGTTGAAGTAGCGGAATCTCCATAGCCATCGCCATCCGCATCGGCATAAAAAGTATCTCCGGGAGTATCGTTATCAATGACTCCATCACAATCATCATCTATACCGTTACAGGTTTCAGGAGCGCCGGGATAGATTTCTGGAACAGCGTCATCACAATCTTCATCATTATCGACAGTTCCAGGAATAGAATCGCAGGCTAGAACTGAGGTTGCTGGGTCCCCATAACCATCGACATCATTATCAGCAGACCAAGTCTTTTGACCTGTTACGGAAGGATCCGCATCATCGGCTAAACCATCGCAATCTTCGTCGGTATTGGCCGCATCGCAAACTTCGGTGCCAAGCGGATTAACTGTAGCCTTCGTATCATCGCAATCGGCGGAATCGGCTATAGAGCCGGCTGGCGCTTCGCAAGAAGCAATAACGGAAGATAAATCACCGTAAGTATCTCCATCAAGATCAGCATACCAATTGAGAACATCCGTCGCATTGTCATCGACAAGCCCGTTACAGTTATCATCTTCGCCATTGCAGGTTTCAGATGCGTCTGGATTTACTGTATCAGCCGTGTCATCACAATCGCTGGAGTCTGCTGTAAAACCGACGGGGACATCGCAAGATTGAGTCGTATTTGTTGCATCGCCAAAACCGTCACTATCGGCATCGGCATAAAAAGTGGAGAGCACTCCATTATCCACAACACCGTCGAGGTCATTGTCTACACCATCGCAAACTTCTGGCGTGGCACAAACAGTTCCTTCATCAATGACACCATCGCAATTGTTATCCACGTTATCACAGGCTTCAACGACAGCTGGGTTAACAGCGGCATTTGCATCGTCACAGTCAGTATCATCGCTAATTAAACCAGCAGGTGCTTCACAAGCACTGGTTAGAGTGGCAGGATCGCCATAACCATCGGTGTCCAGATCAGCATAATAATTTGAAAAACTGAGGCCGTTGTCCAGCACGCCATCGCAGTCGTCATCTATGCCATTGCAAATTTCTGGCGCCACCGGGCTGACAGCACTGGTTGTATCGTCGCAATCACCGCTGGTTAAAGAATAACCAGTGTCTGATGAGGGATCGCAAGAAACTTTAGAAGCATCCGTCTGACCGTATCCATCGCTGTCAGTATCGAGATAGACGGGAACACCATTGGTAGCCTCTTGATCTGCCGTTCCATCACAATCATTGTCAACACCATCACAGACTTCTGGATTTCCTGGAAAGGCTAAAGCATTGGTGTCATCGCAGTCCTCACAAGCGGCCACTCCATCACCATCGCTGTCTGCATAACCGACCGAACCATCACAATTGTAATCGACAGGATCGGTGCAATCACTTTCTTCTGCGCCCGGATGAATTTTATCGTCTGCATCATCACAATCATCCTTATCGTCGACATACCCATCAGGCTGAACGCAGCTTGTTTTGCTATCATCCACATTACCGTATCCATCACCATCGGTGTCGGCATACCAAGTGCTGGCATCGATAGCAGAGCCCTCATCTATCACGTCATCACAATTATTATCAATTCCATCACACACTTCATCTTTGTCCGGGTGGATAGTAGCGTCACTGTCATTGCAATCTTCATCAGAGCCATAACCATCACCATCTAAGTCGACGATGGAAGTTGTGCTATTGGACGAGTCGCTGGGTTTGTCTTTGGTTGCACAAGCCAAGTTAGAAGCCCACCCTCCCAGTAAAACCGGCAGATGCGGCGTATTATTATTATAAGAGGATGAAGAATCACTTTCCCCCTGTGGTGAAGGAGTCTCTGTCCCCAGGTCTGTTGATGGAGAATGATCCTCGGTAAATGGATTCAATAAATCGTAGGCTTGGCCTAAAATGGAAGTGAGTGACATAATTTTTGTTTACTTTGTTTACTATGAAGCGAGCTAAATATAGCATTTCAACTATTAATGAGTACGATAGTGCTCACTAATAGTTAGAAATACTTATGGTTGCACAATTCAAATGTACTAGTTAATCAACCATAGCCGACTAAGTTTTCCCTTTGGCCTATCTTATCGCTCAAAAAAAAATTTTAGTGCTAAGAAAAAGAGGGGAATTTGAAAAAAGTGTTAACAAGCAGTTAACACCATTTTTTTGACATTTCAAAAAAGGTTGCGAGTAGTTGGTCTCTGGCATAGATAAGCGAAATGACGTCAAGTACCGGATTTAAAGGTCTAACCATCGCCGCCTTCGAAAGCCGCATGCAGTTGCCGATGCAAAGGTTGATCGAAAAACAGGGGGGCATTGCCCTCGTTGCACCATCCATGAAGGAGGTGCCGATTGCTGATAATCCCAAAGCGTTTGAATTTTTCGAAAATTTGGAAGCGGGAAATTACGACCTGCTCATTCTTCTGACGGGAGTCGCCACTCGGACCTTGATTCAAATTCTCGAAACCCGTTTTCCTAAACAAAGAATTCTCAAAGCTCTTGCCGAAAAAACAAAAATTGTTGTCCGCGGCCCCAAACCTAAATCCGTTTGTGCCATGAATCAAATTCCGGTGAGCGTGGTTGTGCCCGAGCCCAATACTTGGCGAGAAATTATTTCCACGTTGAAGGAAAAAAATATTTTAGCCCATCACCGCATTGCCGTTTTGGAATATGGAATTTCCAACACCGAATTGCTGGAAGAACTTTCTACAGCGGGCGCCAAAGTAACCCCTGTTCCCGTGTATCAATGGGCTTTGCCGGATGATCTTGGCCCACTCAACCGGGCGATTGATGCGATTCTTGCCGAAAAAGTGGATCTGGTTTTGTTCACCACATCGGTTCAGTCGGATCATTTGCTGCAAGTCGTAAAAGAAAGAAAAGATGAATTAAAATTTCGTAGAGCTTTGACAAAAGTGGGAATCGCCTCCATTGGCCCAGCGACAAGTGAGAGACTGCGGGAACATCAGATTTTTCCCGACATCGAAGCTCGGCCCAATAAACTGGAAACGCTGGTGGAACAAACGGCGGCAGCTGCTGAGGAAATTGTGCGGAAAAAAAGGGAGCGAGTGGAAAAAGCTTGGGTACAAAATACTAAAGGTTTAAATGAAAATAAAACTTACGACTCGTTAATACTCCGTGCTTGCCGTCGCGAAAAAAATTCGCAAATTCCCGTCTGGCTGATGCGTCAAGCGGGGCGCTACATGGCCGAATATCATTTATCAAGACGAGGTTTAGACTTTCTCCCTTTTTGCAAAAACTCCGATTACACCGCCGAAGCCACACTCACCGCCGTCGAGCGATTGGGAGTCGATGCCGCTATTATTTTTGCCGATATTTTGTTGATCGTCGAACCGTTGGGACTTTTGTTGGATTACAAGATGGGAGAAGGACCTGTTATTGGAAATCCCGTACGAGATGGCGAGGCGATTCGAAAATTAAAACCGGTCGATGTGAACGATTCCCTCAGCTACGTGATGGAAGCGGTAAAAAAAGTTCGTTCTTCGATGGACAAAAAAATTCCGCTGATTGGTTTCTGCGGCGCCCCCTACACTGTCGCTTCCTACATAATTGAAGGGAAAGGAGGAAAAAATTCAACGATCGTCAAAAAATTCATGCACGAAAATCCAAAAGATTTTTGTGCGCTCATGGAAAAAATTACGACGGCATCGATTGATTACCTCAACGCGCAAATCGAAGCGGGAGCTGACCTTATTCAAATTTTTGATAGTTGGGTAGGAAACCTCACTCCCGATGAATATCGCGAATATGTTTTTCCTCATTCGCAAAAACTCATTCGTGGAATAAAACAGGGCATTCCCGTCATTCACTTTGGAACCCAGACCGCCCCTCTTCTTCCTCTCATGAAAAAAGCAGGAGGAGATATCATCGGTATCGACTGGGAAACGGATATCCAAAAAGCGTGGAATGAACTGGGAGAGGTGGCGGTTCAAGGAAATTTAAACCCCAAAACTCTTTTTGAGAAACCAGAAATTATTTTTAAAGAAGCCGAGAAAATTCTCAAGGCGGTCGGTTCGCGTCCCGGTTTCATTTTCAATCTCGGTCACGGAATTCTGCCCGAAACACCGGTTGATCACGTTATGGCTTTAGTCGATTTTGTACATGATTGGAAAATCATCTAGGGTCAGTGACCCTAGGGTCGGGGACCCTGACCATTTCGCAAACCGCCTCCACCCAACGAGGGGAATCGTTAAGCGAAGGAACGAGCGTAAGTTTTTCTCCGCCGGAAGCTAAAAACAAATCTCGGTTTCGCAAAGCCACCTCTTCCAACGTTTCCAAACAATCCGCCACAAAGGAAGGACAAAAAACAGCCACCGATTTTTTTCCGCGCAAAACCAACTCTGGCAAAACTTTATCGGTATAGGGTTTGATCCAGGGGGTTCGTCCTAAACGAGATTGAAAAGCCATCGTGTAATTTTGTTGAGAAATATTCAAAAGTCGCGCCAAAGAATGGGTTGTCGCCATGCATTGCGCTCGATAACAATTTTTATTGGCTTCCCCGATTTGATCGCAACAGGCCTCTGTCTTAAAACAATGGTTGCCCGTCGCATCTGTTTTACAAATGTGCCGCTTGGGAAGTCCATGATAGCTAAACAAAACATGATCCGGTTTCATTTTTTCGAGAAGATTTTTTCCTCTTTCGGCAAACGAAGTGAGATAGCCGGGATGATTGTAAAAAGGAGGAAGTATTTCGCAAAAAATTCTTTTTTTGACAACGCGGACTACTTCGTCAATCGACGACTGTGTGGACGAGAGCGCGTATTGAGGATAAAGCGGAAGAACTTTGATTTTCTTAACTCCGATACGAATCAGAAATGAAACCGCACTTTCAATAGAAGGCTTTCCGTAACGCATGGCCAATTCCACACGATAATCATCTCCCAATCTTGCTCCAACCGCTTGAGCCAGTTTTTTGGAATAAACAAGTAAAGGAGATCCTTGCAGCATCCAAATTTTTTTATAAAGTGCTGCCGACTTTGGCGCGCGAAATGGGGCAATGATCCCATTAACCAAAAACCACCGGGCAACGGGATTGATATCAATCACTAAAGGATCGGATAAAAATTGTCGCAAATATTTTCGAACATCTTTTGTTCGCGGGCTTTCAGGAGTACCGAGATTGATGAAAAGAACGCCTGTCATAAAATAATGGATTCCAGATCTCTGGATCCATGCAAAATACGTCGGATTTTAATAATCTTTTTCTGAATAACATAAAAAACCAGGTAAGA
>OBEQ012522050.1_pt1 | contig 20502 bp, 22 predicted proteins | sample 1670901 | NCBI WGS metagenome assembly OBEQ01 (sample SAMEA104232315, study PRJEB22302) | groundwater metagenome | biome: forest; feature: aquifer; material: groundwater | place: USA | collected 2011-08-07 | depth 5.4 m
GCGCATCAATGATTGCGGCGTCGTGCTGGATTTGATGATCCACGACATCGACATTGTCCTGTCGCTCGTCCAGAGTGAAATCGCCACTTTTGACGCTGTGGGAATCAATGTGCTGACGCCGTATGAAGACATTGCCAATGTGCGCATTAAATTTAAAAATGGCGCCGTCGCGGATCTCACGGCCTCCCGCCTCACGCCGGAAAAACAGCGCAAGATCCGTATTTTTCAGGAAGATGCTTACATTTCGCTGGATTTTGACCAGCAAAAAGCCAAAATTTTCAAAAAGGGCGGTCTCTTGGGAATTACCCAGGAAACGGTGAATATCGAACGCTCGGAGCCCCTCAAAGAAGAACTTGAATTTTTTTTAAATGGAATTCTTTCGGGACAAAGCTGGGGAAAGCCCGATGAAGCCGCCCGCAATGCCCTCCAATTCGCGATTGAAATCGTGGAAACGATCCAAAAAAATCAAAAGCAACCGTCCGTTTAAAGTCCCATGAAGAAAATCTTCTTTATCGCGTGCGAGTCTTCAGGCGATCATCACGGCGCAGAACTTCTGTGCGCCCTGGGCCGCCGGCGCACGGATATCGAATACCGGGGTTTGGGCGGCCCGCGGCTGGCCCAGACCGGCATGCGCCTTGAAGAAGACATGACGCGTCTTTCATCTCTTGGGCTGGGGGATGTTCTGCGCAAGTACCTCACCTACCGGAAAATTTTTTACCGCGCTCTGGGGATTGTGAAAGAGTGGAAGCCCGATATTCTGATTCTGATTGATTCTCCCGCTTTCAACCTGCGTTTTGCACAAAAAGTCCGGCAAGCGTTTCCAAAACTGACAATGATTTATTATATCTCGCCCCAGTTGTGGGCTTGGGGCGGCCGCCGCATTCATACGATCCGCCGCACCATTACAGAAATGCTCGTTATTTTACCGTTTGAAAAAGACCTCTATGAAAAAGCGGGCATCGCCTGTCAATTTGTGGGGCATCCCCTGCTGGATAAAATCCCGGCACAAACCGGCGCGTTGAAAGAGGGGCAGAGAATCCGCCTCGGGTTTGAGTCTGACGCAATCGTGGTGGGTCTGCTCCCCGGCTCCCGTGAAGCCGAAGTCCGGCGCATCCTTCCCATCATGCGCGGCGCGGCCGAACTCTTGTCCCGTAGTTTTTCAAAAATCCATTTTTTAGTTGCGAAGGCGCCGGGTATTCAAAAAAATCTTTATGAAACCCTGCTTGGGGGAACAGCCCTTTCATGGCGTTTTTTTGAGAGTGATTTTTACGGTCATGTCAGCGGCATGGACTTTGCCCTGGTGGCTTCGGGAACGGCAACGCTGGAAACAGCCCTTCTCGGCACGCCGTTTTTCTTGATTTACAAAGCAAGCAACTCCACGTATTGGGCAGGCAGGTTTTTGGTGAAAGTCCGTTATTTGGGGCTGGTGAATCTGCTTCTTGGGAAAACCGCAGTCCCGGAGTTCATCCAGTATGAAGCGGTTCCGGAAAAAATTGCGCGGGACGCGGAGAATCTCCTGAAGTCACCGGAAAAACAAAAGGCCATGAAAGAGGATTTCAAGCGTGTCCGTGAGATTCTAGGAAGCCCGGGAGCCAGCGAATGCGCGGCCCGCGCGGTTATTTCACATCTTCAAGATGCTCCGTGACCAGCTCCGGGTAAATCAGCGGTTCATAATGGCTTGGAACCGGGATGGGCGCGGTCACGAGATCATACACACCTGAAAGCGCACGCCCCGCCGTGTAAATGATTCCCCGCCCAAGTCCCGACACCCAGCTGGGGAAATATTCATCCTTCTTTTTTTCTTTATGCAGTTCGTGGCTGATTTCGATGGGGCTGAGAGCGATGTTGAGGACCCCGCGCTGGAGTTTGCGAAGCGCCGTTCCCTTTGGCTCCATTTCCGCCGCGTAGAGGGGCTGAACAGCGGCCAAAGCCAAAATCAGAAAAACACTCAAAATTTTACGCATGTCTTTCCCCCTCTTTTGAGGTCATGTTTTTTTAAGGAATGACTCTGAAAAGTCCATGGCGGAAGCTTCGTGCAAAACTTACTCGGATCAGCCGGAGGAAACCGACGGCCATGCGAAGCAGGGAACGGCGGAGGGACTCCTCGGTTGAGACGAGTTTAGTCTTTGCCGAAGCTATAGCCCGGACTTAGAAGTGTCATTCCTTAAAAAAACGAAACTCCCTATTCACGTCTTTTTTCATTAACTTACCGGTAAACCGTATTTTTTTATTTTATATCCCAGGATCCGTTCGGTAATGCCGAGCATTTTCGCGGCTTTGCGTTGATTGCTCTGAGTTTGCTCCATAATACGGGCAATCATTTTTTTCTCCAATGCTTCGACTTGCTCTGTCAGCGGCACATCAGGATTCTCCGATTCTTCAAGTTGGGACACATGCGCCGGCGGTTTGAACCCTGCCAGGGCCGGAGCCATTTTATCACCCGGAATCGGCAGCAAGTTCGGCGTCAGCGTATCCGACTGGCACATGACTACCGCGCGCTCAATCGCGTTTTGCAATTCACGGACATTGCCCGGCCAGGCGTAATTCATAAGATAATGCATCGTCTCATCGGAAATATAACTCACATTTTTGTTGTGCTCCTGACATATCTTTTTTAAAAAATGATTGATGAGCAGAGGGATATCTTCTTTTCTTTCCCGAAGAGACGGGAGAAAAACCGGGACCACATTGAGCCGGTAGTAAAGATCTTCACGGAAACGGCCTTCGCGGACCTCTTTTTCAAGGTCTTTATTCGTCGCGGTAATTAACCGGATACTCACGCGAATCGTCGTGGTCCCGCCGATACGTTCAAACTCTTTTTCCTGCAAGACCCTCAGTAACTTCACCTGAGTGCTCGCCGTAATATCACCGATTTCATCAAGAAAAAGTGTTCCGCCATTGGCCATTTCGAAACGGCCGAGTTTTGTGTTAGCCGCCCCGGTAAAAGCGCCTTTCTCATATCCGAAAAGTTCGCTTTCAAGTAAAGGTTCCGGCAGGGCCGCGCAGGAAACCCGGATGAAAGGACAATCCGCACGATCGCTATTGTAATGAATCGCATGGGCCACCAGTTCTTTGCCTGTCCCGCTTTCTCCGCGCAGTATTACCGTCGCATTTGTCCGGCTGATGAGTTCGATCGTTGCGTAGACATCCGCCATGCGTTTGCTCTCACCGATGATATTCGCCGGATGAAATATTTTTTTCAGCTCCTGCTTCAAAAGGGTATTTTCGTGCTCCAGGGTTTTCTTTTCTTCTGCCACCATTTCATGAATACGCACGGCCTGGACAACCATGGACCCGATGATGGTTAAAAGCCGGACGTCCTCTTCAAAAGACATGTCCTCGCGGAAAAGCCGGTCCACGCTCAAAGCCCCGATGGTTTTTTGGCCGAGCTGAATGGGAACGCAGATAAAAGAAATGTTTTTAAGATCGCCGCGCGATCTTGTACGGTCTAAAAACAGCGGTTCCGAACCGACATTGGGCACCACCATAGGTTTTCCAGCAGCCACCACGCGGCCCGTAATGCCTTCGCCTACCAAATAGCGGCCGCGGCGAATGGCCTCTTTTTCGAGACCGTAGCCCACTTCAATCGAGAGCTCTTTGGTCTTGGAGTCCAAAAGCGTCAGCGTGCCGCGCTCCATCCCCATTTTTTCATGCAGGACCTCCATGATTTTATGCATGACCTCTTTGAGATTAAGCGTCGAGCTGATCGCGCGTGAAATTTCATAAAGGGCCGTGAGCTCGCGTATTTCACGCTTCAGCCCTTTGAGCGACTGGTCTTTATCAAGATTCTTCTTTTCAGCTGCGTTCATGCCGGCTCCCGGATTCCCAGAACGGCAATCCCATGCTGGTCTGCTTTTTCGATAAACTCTTCTTGATCCATAAAAAGGGTTTTACCCGCCTCAAATCCAAACGCTTCGGCGTCTGCTGCCATCAGCGCTTCCAGCGTCCCTAAGCCAACTGCCGGTACATCAAAACGCATATCTTGATTAGGTTTTGAAACTTTGACGACGACAATTTTTCCGATGCCCAGCCCGCTCGCGCGGCGAATCGCCTGGTCCGTGCCTTCAATCGCTTCCACCGCTAAAACCGCTTTCTTCTTGACCACCACGGTTTGCCCGATATCCAAACCCGCAATAGCTTTCGCCATCTGAAATCCAAACTGCAGATCCTCCATGATTTCACGGGAGGGCTTCTTGCGCCCGGCCAATCCCTCGCCGGGAAGCCTGTCTTTTAAAAAAACAGTGGAGTCCAGCAGAGGCAGTCCCTGCTCTTCCAGGTACTTGGCAACGCCCAAAAGAAGTGAATCATCTTTAAAATCACGGGTTTTCATCAGGATCTTAATCATCTCAAAATCAGGCTGAATATTTTCCTGGAACAAACGTATTTTTTCAACCTTGCCGGCCATGATCAAACCGGGAATCCGTTCCTCCTTAAAAAAACGGACCAGCTTGCCCATCTCACCCAGCTTGACCCAAGTCCAGGCGTCGGCCAGCCCTTCAAGCGCAGAATCTGCCTCCCCCTTCAGCGCGCAAATAGCCATGCGGTACCCCAACCGCCGCGCTTCCACAGCGACAAGTTTTGGGAAACAGCCTTTTCCCGCAATAATACCCACTGCTTTTTGTTCCATGAAGACATCCGGCGTTACGTACTCTACGTACAGAGACCGCGTTCCGATTTTCTTAAAAAATCAAGGACATCCTGAAGAGTCGGCGTGAGGGGAAGTTCGGTTTCAAGACGTTTGAGGGCACTTTTGACTGTGAGTCTGGATTTGAAAATAATTTTGAAAACTTTCTTTAAAAGCGCCTTGTCTTCCGCGGACATCCCGGCGCGGTCAAGCCCGACAGAGTTGATTCCATAACCCCGTGCCGGATGACCGTCTGCCATGATGTACGGCGGGACATCCTGGACCACCTTGGAACAGCCGCCAATCAAAGCCAGTTTGCCAATCCTCACAAACTGATGGACCGCGCTCAAGCCCCCGATAATCGCGCGGTCTTCAATCGTCACATGCCCGGCAAGAGTCGCTTGATTGGCCAAAACCGCATGATTTTTCACAATGCAATCGTGGGCCACATGACTGTACGCCATCAATAGATTCCCATCGCCAACAACGGTTTCAGTACCCTCTTTAGTGCCGGGATTCATGGTCACATACTCACGAATACGATTATGATTCCCGATTCTTAAGTAGCTGATGCCGCCGTCAAATTTTTTGTCCTGGGTAGGGCTGCCGACCACAGCGCCCGTAAAAATCTCATTATCTGTTCCGAGGTTTGTATGCCCCTCAATGGACACACGCGCCCCCACTTTGGTCCGGTCTCCAATTCTGACCGTCCCTTCGATGATACTGTAGGGGCCGATCATCACCCCCTCACCAAGCTCGGCATCGGGGTGAACAATCGCCGTAGGGTGGATCTCTACTTGTCGACGACTGCGAACTTCACTTCCGCTTCGCATACGAGTTTCTCCCTTACGTAGGCCCGCCCGACACACTGGCCGGTTCGCGCCCTGTTTCGAATGACCTCAACTTCCATCCGCAATTCATCCCCGGGTACAACAGGACTCCGGAATTTGGCTGAGTCAATGCTCATAAAGTACGCCAGCTTATTGCGATTTTCGGGCTTGCCCAGCATGATCACGCCGCCCACCTGAGCCATCGCCTCAATAATCAAAACCCCCGGCATCACCGGGTGCCCAGGAAAATGCCCTTGAAAAAAATAGTCATTCATCGTCACCTGTTTATAGCCCACCGCGCTCACACCCGGCACAAACTGGTCAATCCGGTCGACAAACAAAAACGGAAAACGGTGCGGCAGAATTCTTTGAATTTCTTGAATTCCGAAAGCCTGCGGAAGCGGTACCATCGGTTTGTTTTCCTGCATAATTTTCCTCACAAGTTCAAGGTTGAGCGAATGGCCGCTGCGGACCGCCACCACATGCCCACGGACAAAACCGGCAAGAAAAAGATCTCCCAGCAAATCCATGATTTTATGACGGCAGGCCTCATTGTCAAAGCGCAGCTCGTTTTCCAACGGAGTATTGCGTTCAAAAACGAGTGTATTTTTGACATTCGCCCCTTTTCCGAATCCCTGAGAAAGAAGATACTCGGCTTCTTTTTTCAGGCAAAAGGTCCGCGCCGGAGCCAGTTCACGCTCAAAAATTTCCGGCAGAATCGTCAGTGTCATGTACTGATCGTTCAAATCCGGATCCTGGTAGCTCAGGGTGTAAGAAACCGAAAGCCCGTCAGACGGCAATACCATGATGGATTGTTCGCCTTGATCCACAAAAACAGGCGTTTTGATTTCGATAAAGCGGCGCGGCGTCTCCTGCTCGACAAGCCCTATTTGCTGAAAGGTCCGTGCAAACTCCTGCGCGCTGCCATCCATTCCCGGAAGTTCATCGCCCATCACTTCGACCACGGCATTGTCAATACAAAGACCGTGAAACGTGGCCATCAAATGCTCGACCGTACGGATGATGCCTTTTCCGACCACAAGCGCGGTCTGGCGCATCTCGTCCTGGCGCACATTTTCCACCCCGGCCCGCACTTTCAGCGCAGGATCCAAATCCGTACGGCAGAATAAAATCCCCGTATCCGGCCCCGAAGGGTGAACCTTAATTTCAACCTGCTGACCGGTGTGCAGCCCCTGACCGCGGAAAAGAACCGTATCCCGTATCGTACGCTGCTTGGTCATTATTTCTTTTTCGGCGCCTTCGAATAATTATTGTTAAGCTCGGTCAGGACCTCGTTGGTGATATCGTACTTATCGCTGTGATAAAGCAGGGCGCGTTCATTGAACACAAAATGGAGCCCCTTGCGCTTTCCCGTGGTCTGAACCACTTCATCGATGTCCTTAAAGATCCCCTGGATCGCGTCACGGCGTGTATTGCCAAGTTCTTCTTTTGCCGCTTGGTCAAACTCCTGCAGTTCGCGGATTTTCGCGTCGAGATTTGCCTGTTTTTTCGCCTTGGTATCATCCGTCAACAGAACCAGCTCGTCCTTGAGCTGACGAATTTCACTGACCAGGGCATCGCGGTCTTTTTCTTTTTTCTTTCCGGCTTCCTGAAGTTTTTTATCGTTCTCCACGGTTTTTTGATACTTATCAAACACCAGCGCGACATTAACAAAGCCATACTCTTCTGCCGCGTGGGCCAGCGCAGTCCGGCCGACGAAAAACACCAGAAACAAAATTCCAAGGTTAAGAACTCGATCGTTACGCATGAAAGTCGATCTCCTATTTTGGCAATGGTTAAGGATCATCAGGGTCTATCCCCGTAGGCCCTTGCAAAAATCAAGCCTGGACTTCTTGCCTAAAAGCCCCTGCTCAAACTAAATTCAAACCGTCCATTGCGGTTCTTGGTATCGCGGTTCATAATCGGCAAGCCATAATAAAAAACCACGGGACCCAGCGGGGTTTTGATCTTAATGCCCGGACCCACGCTCACGGCAAAACCCCCAAAATCCAATTTAAAGAAGTCAGAATCCACCTCTCCGGCATCGACAAACACAGCTCCTTTAATAATATCCACATAGGGCACCGGAAAAGTATATTCCAGATTGGTCACGGCCAGCGTTTTTCCACCGACAGCGGTGCCGTTTTCCAGAGGGCTCACGCGCCGAAAGTTGTACCCGCGCACCGTTCCAAGCCCTCCCGCGTAGAAGCGGTCAAAAACCGGGACGGTGTCGGAACTGCCGAATTCATTGGCCACACCAAATCGGATTTTATATTCGATAAGGTGTTTTTTGAAGAGGGTCCAATATTTCGTCAAACTGGTCTGAGCAATATAGTAATCCTGGTCCCCGCCCAAAAAACCGCCGATTATTTCCGTGCTGAGTGAAATCAGCACCCCCCGCGCGGGGTTAAAAATATTGTCGCGCGTATCGTAGGAACCGAACAGCTTCAAGCGTGAAAGAATATTGCTTCCCGAAAACTGTTGAACAACGGAAGGTGCGGTACTCGCAATGTTAGTCAGCTTAACCCGTTCCAGCGTATAACCGGTACCAATGCGGATAGTATCCCTGAAAAGTTTTGAGAGGGTAAACCCGGCACCCGTGCGGGTTTCGTCAAATTCGACGTTCTTGTCATTGCGATAGGTGTTGTAAAGATCCACCCCGAAAGAAATCGGCCGGTTAAAAATATACGGGTTTACAAAACTAACGCTGTAATCCCGGCTGATATTCCCGATTCGCGCCCGCACCGACAAGGATTGCCCGCCGCCGGTAAACCGGGGGAAATTGAGGAAATCAAAGTTTTTCTGAGAAATTTCCGCGAAACCGATAAAGCCGTCGACTGAGCTGACGCCGCCGCCGAAGGACAATTCACCCGTTCTCTTTTCCTTGACCCTGAAGATAATGTTGCGGCGGTTGGGTTCTGTGCCGGGCTCGGTATCAAAAGTGACCTCATCGAAAAAGCCGAGATTGTTCAAACGTTCTTTAGATTTGTCAATCTTCTTGCCATCAAACCGTTCTCCCGGGCGAATGCGAAGTTCGCGGCGGATCACCATATCCCGCGTCTTCGTATTTCCGCGGATAATCACTTTTTCGACAAAAACGATCTCCCCTTCTTCAATCTCATAAAATACATCGACTTTACCGGTCGCGCGATTGAGCCGCACATCCGGCACAACCCGCGCTTCCATATAGCCTCTCTCAAAATAATAAGCCCGGATTTTCTCAAGATCTTTGTAGAGATTGTATTGTGAGTAGGTCAAACCGGGCAGCATGTCCAGTTCCTGCCAGATTTCATTTTCAGGGAAGAGCCGGTTGCCTTTGAACTTGATCTCCCCCACCACATAGCGCTGACCTTCCTCAACCGTAATAGTGACCAGCAGTTGTTTGGTGGTCTTGTCCTGATCCAGATGATGCGTCAATTTGACATCGAGGAAACCTTCCTGCTGAAAATACATTTGCACGTGCTCCAGATCCTGCTCGAAAACTTCTTCTTTAAAAACCCCGGAGGAAAACCATTTCTGCTTCTTGGTCTTGAGAATTTTCAGTATTTTCTTTACCGGAAACGATTTGACACCCTCAAACCGGACTTCTTTGATTTTATATTTTTCACCTTCGACGATGCGGATATAAACGGTCGCTTCCTTGGTCTGTTTATTCAGCTCAACCTCAGACTCCACACTGACAAACTGGAACCCTTTATCACGGTAAAGTTTCCGTATTTTTTCAACCCCCTGTTTTACAAGGCGTTGATCCAGAATCTGCCCCTCAAGCACGCCCAGTTCCTTACGCAGTTTATCCTCCTTAAACTTCGTAAAGTCCCCGATGACAATCTTCCGGATAACCGGTTTCTCTTCGACAAGCAGGATTATCTTATAACCATCCGGTTTTTCTTCGACTTCAAAACGAATGTCCTGAAAAAACCCTGTCGCATAGAGGCGTTTCAAATCTTCATTCACCATCTCTTGCGCCAGCGGCACGCCTTTACGAATTTTCATCTTGCTTAGAATCGTATTGGTGCTGATAATTTGATTCCCGCGAATTTCAACATCCTGGACCACAGCAGGATGGGGCGGTTTGGCCGGTTCATTTTTAGTATCCGCCGGGGTATCGGGCGCCGAAGCCGCCGCGGGAACAGACTCCGAAACTCCGGCCGCCGCAGAAGACCGCGCGTCCTTTTTTTCGGCGATTGTGTTCGCTGACTTAGCCGTATTTTCTTCGGCACTCCCATTGCGGGGAAAAAGCACCGCCGCCGCCAGGCTGATAATAAAAGGAAGCATCAACCGGTATTTCAAGGTTCCTCCGATCTGCGAATTTCAAGATTTTCGAAACGCGTCCATTCTTTAATGAAGGCAAGCTCCACAGAGCCGACGGGGCCATTACGCTGCTTAGCAATAATCACTTCCGCTTTATTTTTATTCTCTTCGGTCGGATTATAATATTCTTCACGGAACAGAAAAACAACAACATCCGCATCCTGTTCAATCGCGCCCGAATCGCGCAAGTCGGAAAGCTGCGGGCGATTGCCGGTGCGCGACTCCACCGCGCGGGACAACTGGCTGATCGCGACCACCGGCACCCGTAATTCGCGGGCGACGGCCTTAAGCGATCTTGAGATCTCAGAGATTTCCTGTTGACGGTTTTCAACCCGGCCGGTCCCGTGAATAAGCTGAAGGTAGTCGACGATGACCATTTGAATATCATGCTGCATTTTCAAACGGCGGGCTTTCGCCCGGATTTCAAGGACCGACTGAGCCGGTGTATCGTCAATAAAAATCGGCGACTCTGAAAGTTTCCCTGCCGCGCTGGTCAGTTTGGGCCAATCCTGATGTGAAAGGTAGCCTGTGCGGACGCGCTGCGCGTCCACACGCGCGTGAGAACAAAGCATCCTTTGCACCAACTGCTCCTTGCTCATTTCAAGCGAAAAGAAAACAAGCGGCTTCTTAAGAGTAATGCCCACGTGCTCGCAAAGCGAGGAAACAAAAGCTGATTTCCCCATGGAAGGCCGGCCGGCCACAATGACAAGGTCCGAAGGCTGCAGCCCCGCGGTTTTCACGTCAAATTCATGAAATCCGGACGCAATTCCGGTCACATGCTCGCGCCGCTGATAAAGCTTATCAATCGTTTCCATACTGCTGTGAATCAGGTCTTTCAGGACCACTGCCTTGCCCTGGATTTGATTTTCACTGACTTCAAAGATCATTTTTTCAGCGCTATCAATGACCCTTTGGACATTGTCCGGCGATGAAAAGCATTCCTGGACAATCTGGGTCGACTTATCAATCAGATTCCGCAACAGGAATTTCTCTTTAACAATCTTCGCGTAGTATTCGATATGCGCGCTGGTGGGGACCTGCGCGGTCAAGTAAGTCAGGTAAGCTGTTCCGCCGACGGCATCAAAATAATTTTTTTGGCGCAAAGCCTCAGAGACGGTCAGAAGATCGACGGGACTATTTTTCTCGAACAACGCGACAAAAATTTCAAAAATACGGCGGTGGTTCTCGTCGTAAAAATAGGGCGGTTTTAAAATCTCAATCCCTTTGATCAGGGCCTGTTCGTCAAATAACATGGCCCCCAGAACGCTGACTTCAGCGTCCCGGCTTTGAGGGGGTACTTTTTCAAGAACATTCTCTGCCGATGATGAGGGCATGGTAAGAATCAAACGGCTTTCTCTAGGCTCTGCGAAACAATAAGTGATCCATTTGGATCACTTATTGTTTCGCAGAGCCTTAATTCCAGCGGCAAGAAAGATTTAGGGGACAATCAGGCTTTGCGTAACACATTGAGCCGGACGTTCGCGCGCACCTGCGGGTACACATCCACGACGACCTGAAAAGTCCCTAGGGCCCGGATGGGTTCCTTTAGAACCACTTTATTTTTATCAAACGCAAATCCCTTGACTGCAAGAAGCTCGGAAATATCCGCGGAAGTCACCGAGCCAAAAAGCCTGTCCTGCTCGCCGCAAGCCGCTTCAATGGACAGCGTCAGCGCAGAAAGTTTTCGGGCCGTTTCCTCAGCGGAGCTCTTTTCAGCCGCACGCCGTTTTTTCACCCGCGCTTTTTGCTCATTCACAAAACTCTCATTAGCGGCGTTGAGCGGCATTGCGGCTTTTTGGGGCAAAAGGAAATTGCGCGCAAACCCGTCGCGAACGCGTATCACGTCGCCCTTGCGTCCGACTTTTTCCAAATCTTTCAGGAGAATCAATTCCATGTTTTTTACCTTCCTTAAATTAATCTTGTCATCCCCGAAATCTTTTATCGGGGATCTATAAATCTTGAGATTCCCGCCAAAAGCATGCGGGAATGACATTGAGTGCCGTATGTCAACTTTCTAACTGAAAGGCTAAAATAGCGGCATGGCGGGCGCGTTTAATGGCCCGAACCAGCAGGCGCTGGCACTTCGCGCAATTTCCCGTTGTCCGGCGGGGAATAATCTTTCCTTTTTCAGTCAGGTACCGTGTCAGGCGATCACGATCTTTGAAATCGATCGGGGCGCCTTTTTCAGCACAAAGCCGGCACGTTTTTTTACGGAAAAAACGGCTGCCCCCCCCAGGACGATCTCCGCGTTCTTTTTTAGCGCCGAATTTCTTGGGGCCGAATTTACCGCCGCTTCCGCCGGCGCTCCGATTTGACCGGTCCCCTGTTGAACGATTGTCTGTCCTCATTTCCGATATCCCGTCTGGTGTAAAACGCGTTTAAATTTTTTTAGAAGGGAACTTCATCATCCGGACGGAGTTCATCCTTGGCGATGGTCATTGAGGGCCCTGCCGCTGCAGGTTCATCAAAAACTGCCGGAGGATCTCCCCCCGAAGCATCCGCGCGTGATTTAGCCCCGCTCCCTGTTCCGAGAAATTGCACATTCTGGGCAACCACTTCAATGGTGGAACGTTTGCTGCCGTCCTGGGCTTCCCAGCTGCGGCTCTGCAGACGCCCTTCAACAAAAACAGGGCGTCCTTTTTTCAGATATTCGTTACAAATCTCAGCCATCTTACCCCAAACGACAACGCGGATAAAACTGACTTCTTCTTTTTTTTCCCCGCTTTGCGCCACGTAATTACGGTTCACGGCCACGCTGAAAGAGGTCACCGGCTGTCCCGATGGGATATAGCGCAATTCCGGATCGCGCGTCAGATTTCCCATGATAAGAACTTTGTTGAAACTAGCAGCCATAGCCGATTAAGCGACAGACGCCGGTTCGATTTTAGCCGAAGCGCCTGTCTTCTTCTCTTTTTTCTTTTTTTTGAGTTTCGGGACCCTGACGTTCTTCACCGTAATCATGAATTTAAGGATCGTCTCATCCAGCCGCAACATGCGGTCTATCTCAAAAATAGACGCCGGCGGCACTTCGAAGTCATAAATCACATAATAGCCATCGCGGTGTTTCTTCAAAGGATAGCCTACGGACTTCTTGCCCCACTCCGCTTTATTGCGAATAATCCCTTTATTTTTTTTGATTAAATCTTCAATCGAATCCAATTGGCCCTTGCGGGCTTCCCCAGAGGCCTCGGAAACTAAAATAAATAATCCTTCATACAATTTCATGCGCTAAGCTCCTTTAATTCCGCTCCGGATTTTGATGCTCCCGGAACGTTTCAAAAATGGGCAAGTACTTTAACATAAAGGTCCGCTTGAGGCAAGCTTCCGGTTCCAAATGCCGGGTAATATTTAACCCCTTATCTGACATTAATTTACAGCATTCATCGCACGCTCAATCGGCCCCTCAACCCAAAGCCGGCAGGCTTTTGCAGCCCGTTGACAGACATCCGGCATCTGCTTTTCCTCATCCTTGCTGAAAGGTTCCAGGACATAATCGTGCAGTAATCCAGAAGATTCGTCCGTTTCCACCGGCGCACTTGCGTCATTGCCAGGATGGCTAATCCCCAAACGCAGACGTGAAAACACATCCGTGCCCAGCGCTTCGGCAACGGACTTCAAACCGTTATGCCCGCCTGAACTGCCCTGGGATCGTAATCGCAGCGTGCCAAATGGAAGTGCCGCGTCATCGACCACGACGAGCAAATCAATCTCAGGATTGACCGGATAATGCGCTTTAATCTTGCGAATCACCTCGCCGGACGCGTTCATGAAAACTTCCGGGTACATCAGGTGAACCGTTGCAACATTCCACGGCATCAGCGCCGCCATCGCGGCAATTTTCTTTTCTCTTTTCAGCGTGACGTTTTCCAGGCCCGCCAGGAACTCCACGAAACGCCTGCCGATATTATGCCGCGTCTTTTGATAGCGGATTCCCGGATTTCCCAGCCCAATGATGAACTTCATCCCATGATTACTTTTTCGCTTCCGGCTTTTTTGTTTCCGGCTTTTTCATTTCCGGCTTCTTCACTTCGGCTTTCTTTGCGCCTTCCGCGGCAGCCGCTTCCCCTTCAGCCGGCTTCTTCCCCTTCTCCATCACTTCCGGTTCCGTGGCTCCGGCTTCCACAACCTCTTCAACTATTTCTTCCTTCACGGCATGAATCGCGACCACCACTTCAGCCGCATCCAAAAGGCAGGCGACGCCTTCCGGCAGATTCAATTCACTCACATGAATCGAGGTGTTAATTTTCAATGCTTTGATATCCACAACAACGGCTTCCGGGATCTGGGTGGGCAGACATTCCACTTTAATTTCATGATGCACCACATCAAGAACCCCGCCCTCTTTGATGCCGGGAGCTTCGTCCCCATGGATAATTTCAACCGGAATATTCACTTGGATTTTTTCGGTCATCGAAATAACGGTAAAATCGACGTGATCGATTTGATCCGTGACCGGATTGTGCTGCAAATCTTTAATCAAACAGGTGGACTCTTTGAGTTTGACGCCTTCCAGCTGCAGCTTGACAATCACGTTGGTACCGCTTTTGGTGTGGAGCGTGCTTAAAAGGGTCCCGCGCGGAACTTCAAGGGACACCGGCTCCATTCCATGGCCGTAAAGCACTGCCGGAATCTTACCTGCGCGCCGCAAAGCACGGGCTCTCTTGGAGCCCCTCACTTTTCTTTGCGCAACAGTTAAATTAATGATTTGCATGACCCAACCTCCGTTTTTTAGGCTTCCACGCCCACTTTTGAAAAAAGCGAGCTGACAGACTCATTTTGATGAATGCGGCGGATCGCCTCGGAAAGCAGCGGGGCCACCGACAATGGGATAATTTTTGCAATCTTTTTTTCCGAACCAAGGGGAATCGAATTCGTGACAATCAATTCTTTAATCTCGGAGTTTTGAATCCGCTCAATCGCCGGTCCCGCCAGGACCGGATGAACAATCGCGGCATAAATATCCAGCGCGCCGGCTGTCTTTAAAGCTTTGGCCGCTTCAACAAGCGATCCGGCGGTCGAAACCAGGTCATCCACGAGCACCACATTTTTACCCTGAACCGACCCAATGATGTTCATCACATGCGTGTGCGTGGCATCCTCACGGCGCTTATCCACGATCGCCAGCGGGCAGTCCAACATTTTGGAATAGGCCCGCGCCATACGAACTCCGCCGATATCCGGGGAAACCACCACGACGTTTTCAAGCCGTTTCTTTAAAAGATAATTTCCTGTCACACTGATGGAATACAAATGATCGACGGGGATATCGAAAAAACCCTGGATCTGGCCGGAGTGCAGGTCCATTGTGAGGACACGATTAGCGCCTGATTGCGTAATCAAATTCGCCACCAGTTTGGCCGTGATCGGAACACGCGGCTTGTCTTTGCGATCCTGACGGGCATAACCGAAAAAAGGCAGTACCGCGGTAATGCGCTTGGCCGAAGCACGGCGCGCCGCATCCACAAGCACCAGCAGCTCCATCAAATTATCGTTGGGCGGCGTGCAGGTCGACTGCATGATAAAAACATCTTTTCCGCGGATATTCTCCCGAATCTGCACGTGAATTTCTCCTTCAGGAAAACGGTCGCAAATCACGTCAGCCGGATGCGTGCCCAGAAGCTCCGCGATTTCAGAAACAAGTTCGGGGTTAGAGTTTCCGCCCAAAATAACCAGAGAATTACTTGCCGGCGATGGAAATTTAAACATAACGTCCCTTCTTTTTGATTTTCTTTTTCTGTATCGGCTTCGCGGGAACCCCGGCAACCAGCCCGCCCTTGCGAACATGACTACCGGCGGTCACCACGGACCCCGCACCTGTTTTAGCCTGATCATCAATGCGAACCGGCGCAATCAGCACCGTATTGGATCCAATCAGCACTTTTTTTCCGATCCGAGTCCGGTGCTTGTTGACACCATCAAAATTAGCCGTTATGGTTCCGGCGCCGATATTCGAACCATCCCCCACGACCGCATCGCCCAGATAGGCAAGGTGCTTGGCCAGCACCCCGCTGCCGATCCGCGACCGGTTGATTTCTACAAAAGAACCGATCACCGCGCCGTCGCCGATCACACTGCCTGAGCGAATTTTCGCAAAAGGGCCGATCTGGCAGTTGCGGCCGATTTTGACATTCGGCTCGATATAACACCATGGGGCAATGACCGTGTCCTGTCCGATCTTGACCCCTTCGGCAACGAAGGTCTGGTCCGGCGCTTCGAACGTCACGCCGTTTGCCATATGCTTGTGAATTTCACGGTTTTTGATCACTTGAATCGCCTGTGCCAAATCTTCACGGGAATTAATCCCCTGACCTTCCGCCTGCGTCGCCAGCGGGAACGCTTCAACCGCCAATCCTTCCGCGGTCAAAATTTCAATGGTATCCGTTAAATAATATTCCGCCTTACGATTCACAGGCCTGATTTTTTTAAGCGCCCGGAAAAGCGCTTGGGCCTGAAAAAGATAAACCCCCGTATTGATTTCCTGGATCCGTTTTTCTTCTTCCGACGCGTCGAGTTCTTCACGGATCCCGATAAACCGCCCGCCGGCGCGAAGAATACGCCCATACCCCTTGGGCTCGATTCTCAGGCACGAAAGCACGCTCGCCGCGCTGCCGGAGCTTTGATGCTCGGCGATAAAAGCCCGCAAGGCGGTCTCTTCCAAAAGAGGCATGTCCCCGGGCCAGATCAAAATATCCTGCCGGCTTTTCTCAAGTGACGAGGCGGTCATTAAAACCGCGTGCCCCGTCCCTTTTTGCTCTTTTTGCAAAACCGGAACCGTAGATTGTCCAAAAAGCGCGTCGGACTTTTTCAAAAACAACCGGACTTGGTCCGCCTGACTGCCGACAACCACTCTCGGGCGGCGGACTCCCAAACCAGTCAATATTTTCAGCGTGTGTCCCAAAACGGGAAGCCCGAGAATGGGATGTAAAACCTTGACGAGTCCGGAGCACATCCGCGTCCCCTTCCCCGCGGCGAGAACGACGGCTTCCATGACTACCCTTTAATTCCGGAAAGCTTGATCCCTTCCACAAAAAAGCGCTGATTAAAGATGAAAACGGCGAGGATCGGCAGAATCATCATGATCGAACCCGCCATCAAAAGTGTCCAGTCCGTTCCGTGCAGGCTCTGAAAATAGGCCAGACCAATCGGCAGCGTAAATTTTTCGTGCGTATTCATGACAATGAGCGGCCACATAAAACTCATCCAGGACCCCATAAATGTAAAAGTCGTCAGCGTCGCCAAAGCGGGCTGGGACAAAGGCAGAATGATCCGCAAAAAAATTCCAACATAAGAACATCCGTCAATTTTCGCGGCATCTTCAAGATCACGCGGCAGCGTCAGGAAGAACTGGCGCAGCATGAAAGTTCCATAAGCCGTAAAAATCGACGGCAGAATCAATGCCTTGAAGGTATCCACCCAGCCAAACTTTTCAAGCAGGATAAAAACCGGGATCATGGTCACGGCTCCAGGAACCATCATGGTCGCGAGGTAGGCAAAAAACAGCCTCTCACGGCCCGGAAAACGCAGCCGGGCGAAAGAGTAAGCCGCCATGGCGCTCGTCCCGACCTGCCCCAAAGTAATGGCCAATGAAACGAAAATAGAATTGATGTAAAATTTTGCAAAAGGAACAACGCTCCAGGCTTTAGTATAGTTTTGCCAAACAAACTTCGTGGGAATCCACTCTTGCCACCAGGTCTTCGAGTAGGAAAAAACATCTCCCGGATCTTTAAGCGATGTGGCCACCATCCAGAGAAACGGCCCCACCATGGTCACAGCACCCACGGTCAAAAAGGCATAGGCGAAGCCCTTCTTGATGAGCTGGCGCTGTTGATGCCGGTTTTTAAGTTGTTCGCTGTTCATATTTTTTTCCCGGTTCTCATTAGCCCCCTCACCCATGTTCGGGGACTACGCATCGAAGACTAATGAAGTCTTCGTATGCGTTAGTAGTGCACCGTACTGCCGTAAAACCGCCATTGGAGAATCGTAAAAGCAAGCACGATCACAAAAAGCACCCAGGCAATGGCGGCGGCGTAACCCATCTGGCTCCAGCTAAAAGCGCTGTTATAAAGGTAATAAATCAAGGTCGTCGTCGAACCGTTCGGTCCGCCGCCCGTCATGACATAAGCGGGGTCGAACCCGGCTTGAAACCCGCCGATCACGCTCATAATCGCGATAAAAAAAGTCGTGGGGGAAATTTGCGGCCAGGTCACCGCCCAAAATTTCTGCCAGCTATTGGCCCCGTCCATTTCGGCGGCATCATAAAAATCACGCGGAACCCCCTGAAGCGCCGCAAGATAAAGCACCATGTTATAGCCGCCCACCGTCTGCCAAACCCCCATGATGATCAGCGCCGGCTTGGACCAGGCTTCATCATGCAGCCAGTAAGGTCCCTTCAAAGTCAACCCCACCAGTTCACCCGCTTTGGAAATCATTCCATTGAGCATTCCAAAATCCGGGTTGTAGATCAGCTTCCACAGCATATAAATAGCAACACCGGAACAAATCGTCGGTAGAAAATAAAGTGTCCGGTAAACAACAATCCCTTTCAACTTCTGATTGAGCGCCAGAGCCAAAATTAGAGAGCCCGCCATGCTGAGGGGAATACTGAGCATCAAAAAAATCGTGTTGTACCCATATTTCCAAAAAAGCGGGTCCCTGAAAAGCTCGATGAAATTGGCGAGACCGATTAATTGAGGCGGCCCAGAAAGTGCGTCCCAGCGGCAAAAACTCAAGACCAGCGAAGCCAGCACGGGAAGCGATGTGAAGATCAGAAAACCAAACAGGTTCGGAAGCAAAAACCCGTAGGCCGCTAATGTTTCTTTTGTCTTGTCTTTTAGAGGTTTCATGCGGTCTTGATCAATTCACGCGGTTTGAATACCGGCGCTTCCCTGCCATCAATGACATCGCGGGTAATGATGCACCTGGCCACATCGCCTTGCGAAGGAATTTCATACATGATATCAAGCATTATGGTTTCAAGAATGGCTCGCAGGGCACGTGCGCCAGTGCCTTTTTTCATGGCGCGCACCGCGACCTCTCTTAGAGCCTCCGGTTCAAACTCCAATTCGGCGCCTTCGAGCTCAAAAAGTTTCTGATATTGTTTCACCAAAGCATTTTGCGGTTCGGTCAATACCCGTACCAGATCATCCTCGGAGAGTCCCTGCATGGTCGCCAGGACTGGAAATCGGCCGATAAATTCGGGAATAAATCCGTACTCCAGAAGGTCTTCCGTCTCAACCAGGGATAACAAATTGCGCTCCCCGCGGACTTTTTCAACTTCGGCCTCCTCCGTGCGAAATCCCATGGCCTTATTTGAAATGCGGCGCTCCACAATTTTTTCAAGATTTGCAAACGTGCCGCCGCAGATAAACAGGATATTACGCGTATTCACCTGGATATATTCCTGCTGCGGGTGTTTGCGCCCGCCCTGCGGAGGGACATTCGCCGTCGTTCCTTCCAAAATTTTAAGCAGAGCTTGCTGAACGCCTTCGCCGGAAACGTCGCGCGTAATGGAAACGTTTTGGGACGTCCGCGCGATTTTATCAATTTCATCGATATAAATAATACCCATCTCGGCGCGCTTAACATCAAAATTGGCCATTTGCAAAAGGCGCAGCAGCACATTCTCCACGTCTTCACCGACATACCCCGCTTCGGTCAGGGACGTCGCGTCCGCGATCGCGAAAGGCACATCCAGGAGTTTGGCCAGCGTACGCGCAAAAAGTGTTTTTCCCGAACCGGTCGGCCCGATCAAGAGCACATTGCTTTTTTCAATCTCAACCATCTGATCTTTCGCGGGCAAATTAATGCGTTTGTAATGATTGTGAACACTGACCGCCAGCTGGCGTTTCGCGCGTTCCTGACCCACCACATAACGATCCAAATAGGTTTTGATATCCCGTGGCTTGAGGACATGCAGCGGTCCCTCGATATCACGCGGCCGGGAGGGCTGAAAATTATCCTTGTCCAGAATATCATTACAAATGCGGATGCAGATGTCGCAAATATAAACGCCCGGCCCGGAAAATATTTTCCGGACTTCCTTGCGCTTATCCCGCCCGCAAAATGAACAGCGCTCTGAAATCATGGTTGTCCTTGTTTTTTCAACTTAACTTTAAGATGCAAAATTGAAGCACGCACTTTAGGCGGCAGATTTCCTTTGTTTTTTCTCATCCTTTTGCCAAACTAAAGGATACTCGGAAATGTTTAAAAGGCCGTCGATCGAAATATCTTCATCGATTTTGGGCCAATGGATTCCAATACCACGGCCAATAAGCTTGTATTGCTTTCGTTGAGCTGCCGTCGCTTTATAAAGACGAGGGAACCAGACAAGGGGGACTTCCAGTTTTCGTCCATCGACAAGAGAAACAATCAAAACATGTGATGTGACTTTAACTTTCTCAGCAAGCGCCTCACTTGAAGTATTCATACCAACTCTCCTCGATGTCTTTTTTTCGAAGTTCGATTGTATCCCTGATTCTTCCTAATTCAACGCTTGAAAATTTGTAATTCTTTACCAAGCAAACGGGGTACAGCCAGAACTTGGCGTGTTTTTCCCCTTTTGCCACATGAATATGAACCGGCTCACTGCCTTCGTTACTAAAAAAGAAAAACCGGAAACCGTTAATGCTGAATAAAGTTGGCATTGCTCGAATCCAGCTTGAAAAACTGCAGCGCTGTAGACGGCCTTCCTTGGGCCGTCACTGCGCAGTAGTTACACATCAGTGTAACTGCCCGACC
>OBEQ012366035.1_pt1 | contig 20497 bp, 20 predicted proteins | sample 1670901 | NCBI WGS metagenome assembly OBEQ01 (sample SAMEA104232315, study PRJEB22302) | groundwater metagenome | biome: forest; feature: aquifer; material: groundwater | place: USA | collected 2011-08-07 | depth 5.4 m
CTGTCTCCTTCCGATGTGTTTCGGAAGTATGGCCACCCTGCCGTTTCGATTTCAAATCGATAAATGTCAGTAAGTCATTTAACATGGTTATTTTAAATGCGTTTTCATATCCCAAAAATTCAATGTTGGGACACCAGTGACCTGAAATACATATTAAGGTAGCCGTTGAGCCTGTGCCGACTGTGTTAGAGGACAGCAAAGCTGCGGTTTCAGAAGAAAAAGACAACTGGGAGAACTTCGAATTCTATAATGCAGAAATAAAGCCTGCAGCAGGTCGCTATGTGATAAATTATGAGGATCAGCGTGGCCTAAAAACTGAACGCACAATTGAAGTAAAAAGGGTCCATGAAAACAAGGGACTATATGCCATAGACGCTCATTGTTTGCTTCGTAATGCTCATAGGTCTTTCTTAAATGAGAGAATACAAAAGGCTGTCAATCTTGAATCTGGTCAACCGGTAAAAAACGTTGCGCAAGATGCCATGACCAAATATTATGAAACCGATAAAGGGCGGGTCGAGGTTGCCATGAATAAAGAATGGGAGGCAACTGCAGTGCTCACGTTCGTTGCTCGCGCTGATGGACAAATGCGGAAGGCTGAGCGTGCGATAATAGCTGCCTATATTAAGAAGTGGTGTGCTTATACTACACTCGAAGAAACAGTACTAGACGATTCTATTAGGCTCGTTGCAACGCCAAGTAATAATGAATTTAAACGCCTAATCCGCGAACTCAAGAAAAAAGGGAACCAAGAGAAATTGCAAGATTTACTCGGCTCCGCGGAAAGACTCGTCGCGTCACAAAAAACGGTAAACCCGCTCAAAAAGGCTGCTGTCGAAATCATAAAAGAGATTGTAAATAAATAAACTCATAACAAGGCCATCGAGGCCGACCGGGGATAAACTGTCGGTTTTTTCTCGTTAACCATATTCCCCCGGCGGCTCATGGCTGTCGTTCTTGAGTAAAGCAAAAATAATCCAAATCTTCGAGGCAATAGAGCTATCCCTTCGAGAAAAAGAAAACACATGCCGAATCCTGAGACTTAAGGGTATAATAGAGGCGGAAGGAGGCGAGATGACACAAAAACTAACGGCGATCATAGAAAAAGAAAATGGTGGATATGTATCTCTTTGTCCAGAGCTTGATATAGCAAGTCAGGGCGATACTGTCGAGCAGGCGCGTGATAACCTGAAAGAGGCATTGGAATTATTTTTTGAAACCGCCTCCCCTGAGGAGATAAAGCGGCGGCTTCATAGCGATATATTTGTAACACAAGTTGAGTTCGCTGTTGGGTAAGCTCCGTGTGTTGGAAGTTTTGATAACTACATATGGCAATTCGTTAATGGACGGCCTGTCCGGAACAGATGGAAAAGAATAACGGATATTCATTCCAGCACCCCTGAGTCCGATGTCATGAGTAAAGATCTGATAAAGAGGGGATTCAAATTTGTTGGAACGACCATTTATTATGCGTTCATGCAGGCAGTAGGCATGGTAAATGATCATGTCGTAGACTGTTTTAGGTACAAGGAACTCAAGAACAAAAGGAAAGCATAACGAGTCGCTTCACCAGACGCAGAATAAACCTGGCAGCAAATCAACCCTGTATCTTCTTCACCCGTCCCACCTCTCCGCTCTGAAGACGGACTTTAATGCCGTGCGGATGGCTGGACGACTTGGTAAGAACGTTTTTTACAATCCCCTCCGTGAGTTTCCCGGTCCGCTGGTCCTCTTTCAATACGATCGAAACGTGTAAGCCCTGTTTTATATCGATACGTTTAATTCCATCCATTAATCGCCTCCGCCCCTTATCGTTTTTCCTTATATTTGACATCTTTTAAACCTTTGAAATCCGCATCCTGCGTCCAGATTACGGCTTTATGCAGATAAGCAGTCGCCAGAATGATCCCATCGGCTAAAGGAATATTATACTTATGTCCCAACCTTGCGGCTTCTACTGCTATGGTGCTGTCCAGATCGACAACATGTCCCTGCTGCATGAGGGCCGCACTGTGGAGCGCTGCATCCTCTCCGAGCTGCTGAAGGACCCGTTTAAACACTTCGGTGATGCAGATGGTCGGGACAAGCAGCTTTTCCTGATTTTCGAGCGGCCCTGCAAAGAATCCGGCATTCGGCCCGTCTGCGAGATACTCAAGCCATCCGCAGGAATCGACGAGGTTCATACCCTGTCTTTTTCCCTTTCAACCGTTGTATCGATCCCCTTTAGAAAGCCCCGCATCTTCTTTATGGCCCTGACGGGGATCATCTCGATCCTGTTTTCATACTGCAGGAACTCAACCTTTTCACCGGGCCTAAGGTGAAGGGATTCCCTGAGTTCACGCGGTATGACCACCTGGTATTTGGGAGAAATCGTCGCTTTCATACAGTACCTCCATCGATATAGCTTTGGTAGTATTATAGCATGATCGATATCTATTCTCCCGGTACCTCTGCGTTGCCCCACTGCCCACTGCCAAGATTTGACAATAGTTCAAAACCCGGTAGAATTTATGTAATAGGATTTTGCTCTTCTTTATTTGAGCGTGACGAGGTAAGGATTGAAAAAAACAATATCCATCGCTGTCCTGCTTACACTTTTTCTGATGGGGAATGTCCGGGCCGGGCAGTACGGCTACCCGGAAGCCGGTCTGGACGAAAAGCCCGGAAGCTTCATACCGCTCGATCTGACTTTTCAGAACGAAGAGGGGAAGAATGTCGCCCTTAAGGAACTCATCGACAGACCAACAGTCCTTATGCTTGTCTATTACGACTGCTCTCATATCTGCCCGCAAATGCTCGGGGGTCTCGCGAAATCCCTTGGCGACCTTCAACTTGTGCCGGGAAAGGACTACAGGGTGATAACGGTGAGTTTCGACGACGCGGAGAAGCCGGAGGAAGCGCGGACGCAGAAGAGAAATTACATCAAGGCGATAAACCGTCCTTTTCCCGAAGACACCTGGCGGTTCCTGACCGGTGACAGGGACAATATAAGAAGGCTTTCGGACGCGGTTGGGATCAGATACAAGAGGGCCGCCCATGGCTTTATCCATCCCGAGGTCCTGGTCTTTGTCTCCCCCCGCGGGCTGATTACGAAGTATGTGCATCTCCCGAAATTAAATTACGGAGTGGCAGACCCCATGGTCTTTTCCGCGCTTGGCCTGAAGGACGCATTCCTCGATGCATCGATCGAAAGGGTCTCGACCGGCGGGAGTGTAACGCCGATGTACTGTTTCTTGCACGAACCGGCCAATCAGGAAAAATTCTTCAATATACTGAAGGTATCGGGGGCACTTACTGCCCTGGCACTTTTCTTTCTTTTTGTATATCTGAAGGGGCAGAGAAGGCCTGCAGAATGAAGGGGAGGCGAATTGGAAAATAGCGCATCTGACTACGAAAAAAGTTTCTATCGCGAGAAGGGGAGGTATAAGGGCGTCCTCTCGTGGCTCATGTCGACTGACCATAAGCGGATCGGCATCCAGTATCTAGTTGCGATCCTGACATTTTTTTCGATAGGGGTGATGCTCGGGCTCCTGATCCGCCTCAGCCTGATAGCCCCTGGGAAGATCCTCGACCAAAACACCTATAACCAGGTCTTTTCCGTACACGGGATCCTCATGATCTTCCTCTTCATCATTCCGGGGGTCCCTGTCGCCTTCGGAAACTTCTTCCTGCCGATCATGATAGGCGCACGGGACGTTGCGTTTCCCCGCTTAAACCGTCTCACGTGGTGGCTCTATCTTACCGGCGCCGTCCTCGTCGCACTCTCTCTATTTACAAAGGGCGGCCCCCCCGACACTGGCTGGACCTTTTACGCGCCTTATAGTATAAGGGCCCAGGCCAATATAACGCTTGCCGTCTTCGGGGTCTTCGTGCTCGGTTTTTCCTCGATACTTACGGGCCTCAATTTCGTCACGACCATCCACAGGCTGAGGGCGCCGGGGATGACATGGTTCAAGCTGCCGCTTTTTGTATGGACTCTGTATGCGACAGGCTGGGTGCAGATGCTTGCTACACCAGTCCTAGCTATCACGCTTGTCTTTATCATACTCGGCAGGGTCTTCGGCGTAGGGTTCTTCGACCCTTCCAAAGGCGGCGACCCGATCCTCTATGAGCATCTCTTTTGGACCTACTCGCATCCGGCCGTGTATATCATGGTGCTTCCGGCCATGGGTATTATCAGCGAGGTCATCCCGGTATTTGCGAGAAAGACGATATTCGGGTATAAGGCGGTGGCCTATTCTGCACTCGGGATCGCCAGCGTCGGATACTTTGTCTGGGGGCACCATATGTTTACCAGCGGGATGAGCGATACGGCCAGGATAATCTTTTCCTTTATCACCTTCCTCGTCGCGGTGCCGTCGGGCATCAAGATATTCAACTGGGTCGCCACCCTGTACAAGGGGTCGATCATGCCGAAGGCGCCGCTCTATTTTGCGCTTTCTTTCATCTTCCTTTTTTCGATAGGAGGGCTTACAGGGCTTATTATCGGCTCACTCGCCCCGAACCTCCATCTCCACGGGACATATTTTATAGTCGCGCATTTTCATTACGTGATGTTCGGAGGGGCAGGGTCAGCGATTCTGGCTGCCCTTCATTACTGGTTCCCTAAGATGTTCGGGAAGATGTATGACGAAAAGGCTGCGAAGATCGGATGGTTCATACTCTTCATCGGGTTCAATCTGCTCTACTTTTCGATGTACATACTCGGGTACAAGGGAATGCCCAGAAGATACTTCGACTATCCGCCGGAGTATTTCAACCTTCATCTTGCATCGACGATAGGCTCGTGGATACTTGCGGCCGGGCTCGCTATCATCCTCGTCAATCTTATAAGGGCGCTCTTTAAGGGGCCTCAGGCCCCCGCAAACCCGTGGGGCGGCAAGAGTCTGGAATGGACTATTGCATCGCCCCCTCCTGCTGAAAATTTCCGTGAATTACCGGTGATCAAGTAAATGGAAAAAAGCGAGGAACAGAGAGACCGCATCGGGGCCAAATACGGCATGTGGTTATTTCTGTTTACCGAGATCCTTTTTTTCGGGGGAATGTTCATCTTATATTCTGTCTACCGGGCGAAGTATGCACAGGACTTCCATGCGGCAGCAGCGGAGGAGAACCTCCTTTTGGGGTCGATCAACACCGCGGTGCTTCTGACGAGCAGCCTCTCGATCGCAATTTCGATATCGGCTTTGAAAAAGGGGAATTACCGTTTGTCTGTGTGGCTACAGACCGCGACTATCCTGATGGGACTGGCCTTTCTCGTCATTAAATACTTCGAATGGACCGCCAAGATTTCGAAGGGGATATATCCTGATTCTCCGATCCTTCTGAAGATGAGAGGGGGAGAGATACTCTTCTTCGGGCTCTATTACGTGATGACGGGCCTTCATGGACTTCACGTCCTTATAGGCGTGGCAGTGATCGGCTTCATGGTATATTTCACCAGGACAGGGGACATCACCAGCGAGAACTTCTCGAAGCTGGAAAACACCGGCCTCTACTGGCATTTTGTAGATATCGTATGGATATATCTCTTCCCGTTGTTTTATCTGATTACTTAGGAGAAGAATATGGCGCAGGGTGAGACGGAAAAAAGTGTTCATATAGTCGCCTATAAGACATACGTATATGTCTGGATAGCTCTGCTGCTTCTTCTTGCGGCGACTATTGCGGCAGCGAAGGTCGAGTTCTCGAAATACAGCGTGCTCGTGAACCTCCTCATCGCCTCGATAAAAGCGGGGCTCGTCCTTTTCTTCTTTATGCACCTCAAATATGAGAGATGGCTGTTGAAGACGATGCTTTTTATGGTGATCGCCACGCTCACAGCGGTGATGGCGCTCTTCTTCGCAGACGTCCTGTTCAGATGAGGAGTAAGATATGGTGTTAGGGCCGTCCAATATAGGAGGAAAGATTGAGACCTCCTTCCTGATCGTCGTCAGCGCCTGTGTCGTGCTCCTCGTGGCGGTCACGGTGACGATGCTTGTCTTTCTCTATAAGTACAACAGGAAGAGACACCCGGTCCCGAAGGACATCAAGGAAAACATCCCCCTGGAAATAATCTGGACGGTCATCCCTACGATACTCGTAATGTTTATGTTCTATTTCGGATGGGTGGATTTCGATTTCATCCGCAATCCGCCGAAGGACGCAATGAACATCGACGTGATATCGCGGCAGTGGTCCTGGACCTTCAGGTACGAAAACGGCAGGCAGAGCGACACATTGAAGGTGCCGGTCGGGAAGCCCGTTAAACTGACCCTGATGTCGGAGGATGTGATACACTGTCTTTTCATCCCTGCCTACCGTGTGAAGGAGGACTGCGTACCAGGTCTGAAGACGCACCTCTGGTTTACGGCGAACGAGGCCGGGACATACGACATCTTCTGCACGGAGTACTGCGGGCTCCAGCATTCACATATGCTCTCTAAACTGATCACGATGTCTCTTGCCGATTTTAATGCATGGTATCAGGCCGGGCCGGAAGTGAAGGGCAAGGAAACGGGACTGGAACTCCTTCAGACCAAGGGATGTCTCGGATGCCACACCACGGATGGGACGCCGAAGGTCGGACCGACTTTTAAAGGCCTTTACGGAAGCAAGGTGACGGTGCTGACTCGTGGCGCGGAGCGGGTGATCACCGCAGACAAGGAGTATCTGAAGAGGTCAGTGCTCGAACCCGGCGCAGATATCGTAAAGGGATATCCGAATATTATGCCTAAGCTGCCCATCACAGAGGAAGATCTGAATGTGATAGTGGATTACCTGGAGACGCTGAAATGAAGGAGCTTCTTTCCGTCATAAAGGGATATTTGGAACTCTGCAAGCTGAGGATCTCTCTCTTTTCGGCCCTTTCTGCGGCCATGGGTTATCTGCTGTCGGCTGACGGAATCAGGACCGGCATGTTCAGCGTGACCGGAGGGGTCTTTTTACTCGCATGCGGTGCCTGCGCACTCAACCAGTTTCAGGAAAGGTATCTCGATGCGATTATGCCGAGGACAGCGGCCAGGCCTCTGCCTTCCGGCAGGATCAAACCGGCAAATGCCCTTTATTTCTCGGCTGCGCTCCTATTTCTTGGTTTCCTTGCGTTTTTTTTGATTGGCAAAACGGCCCCTTTTTTACTGGGGCTTTTCGCTGTTGTCTGGTATAACGGAGTGTATACGCCTCTGAAGAGAAAGACGTCCTTTGCCGTAATTCCGGGTGCATTAATTGGCGCCGCTCCGCCTGCAATGGGATGGGTCTCGGGAGGGGGAGCGCTTTCCGATCACAGGCTGGTTGCGGTCTGTTTTTTCTTTTTTATGTGGCAGGCCCCGCATTTCTGGCTCCTCCTGATGGACCGCGGCGAAGAATATAAGAGAGCGGGTCTTCCGTCCCCGGCAGAGTTGTTCAGCAAGTCCCAGCTGCGGCGGATACTATTCGTCTGGATAAGCGCAGCCTCCGTAAGCGCCCTTTTCATTCCTATGGGTGGAGTCGTCCACAATCAAGGTACAGGGTTTATTATTTTTGCTGCTGCATTATGGCTTGTCCGGAACGGCGTCGGGGTCCTGATGGGTGATGAAAAGGACGGCGGCTGCCTCTTCGCCTTCAGGAACACAAATGTCTTTGTACTTATCGTAATGCTCCTTCTGTCTCTGGATAAACTTATCCGGGGCTTTGCACTCTGATGCCGCAGATCCTTTAATGGCGACCAGAGAAATATGCAGTCTTGACTACCTGATCGGAACACTTGCGACAGCCTACAAGGGCCTCATCACGTCCCTGATCGTAAAGGATTTCTGCATAACCGAGGAAAGCGACAATGTTATGCTGAAGGGTACGATCCTCTCTATGCCCGATGGAACCTACCGCGCCTTTCTTAAGTATGAGGGCATCGAACTTTCCAGGGCCGAAATCCTGCGGGGCCATTTCGAGATAGCGGCAGACCCGGACGTGTTTCGGGAATCGAAAAACCTCCAGATCGATATCATGCAAAACGGGAGGCATATCGGGACCTTTCTGCTTAAAAGGGCAGGGGGAGATGACCTTTTTGTGTCGGCGCTCCAGTTGTCGGAGGAAGTGAGGGGCATACATTTCAGGGACCTCATGGCGCGGCTGCAGGAGAGACCCGGCCTCCTAAGACGCGCGGAGGCCATTGCTGCAAAGATTTTTTCGCCAAAGAAGGACTGGAAGAAGTTGTCAGAGGAGATAAACACTTTTTCGAGAGACCTCTTCTGGCATGACCGTGACTCCTACTACGAGTGGTTCGGACTGCTGTCGAGGTACGCCTCAATGGCCTGCGAAAGAACAGACCCCAATGAGGGGACCAAACCCGTTGAGAATAATCTGTCTTTGATCGAGCTTCCACTCGAAAACGAGCAGGACGCAGACCGGGTCCGTTCAGCTTCAGCCGCCTGGCTGAGAGAAATGCAGGCTTCAGGTACGGACTTTTCACTCCTTCTTAACCGGGCGATCATGGTCATCTCCGATATTTACGGGAGGTTCCGCAACGAAAATATCAGCGGGGTATTACGCCGGATATTCTCTTCGCTGAAGGCAAAGGCGGAGGTAACACCGGTGATCCCTGATGCTGTTTTCGGGTTGCTCCGCCCTTTTTTGAACGCCCCTGATACCGACATGCTCCGCAGATTCTGCGGAGAAGGCAGATGTGAGTTACTCGATGTTGTCCTTCAGGCCATGAGGATGACGGATGAAGGTGATTGTGCCGGCGTCTTTGATAAGGCGCAGACCATTGATGCGGCGGTACTCGACGATCGGGTGATGACAGATTCATTTTTCGATGCTGTCCTGAGAAATGCCGATATCAGGTCCGCCGATGCCCTCGCCGGGGCCGTGTCGGAAATGTTCCCCGTTTTTGGGAAGCTATCGCAAGACGCGTACAAAAAGGCCATGATATATACCGCAGATCTGATTAAGAAAATGCTCAGCCTGGGGATTACGGAGGCCTGCCGGAGGCTTCTCTCCCGGATCGAGGGAGTGAAACAGGCCGAGGATGTCATCCTTAATCCGGATGTGGCGGCAGCTGTGCTCGCCTCAGGAGATCCCGGTCTCATGGGATCTTATAAGGATTATCTCACAGGGATCACGATCCCCTCGCCCGGCATAAAGGGTTTTTCCGGCGAGACGTGGGCTGAAATAGCAAATCCCCTTCATCTCGAAAGGCTTTCGAAATTTCTCAAAATAGTAAGCATCGACGGCGCGGCATTCAGAGATGTTCTTGTCCACGTGGTCTGTAACCTGTCCGTGAGCGGCGTCTTTATCCCGGACGACAGGCTTTTTCAGAGGGAGGTATCGGCCTACCTGAATTCCGGCGTCCTCGCCGGCGATTTTCTTGTCCATTATATGCTTCTTAAAAGATTTCCAGTGTATTACAACGAGGTCGGCGCGACAGGGGTGATAAGGGATTTTACTACTGAGCTTGACTCGTGGGGCAACGACACCGTGCTCTATTTTTTACGGAAGCAGGTCCACGTCAACGCGAGCAACCACAATATACAACTCGTAGAACAGGTGATGAGGGCCTGGGTCGGCAAAAGCACGGACCCGCTGAAGCCGGTTGTGCCCGGGGACGTGCTGGCGAAATTCGATATCCCGCTCCTCGAAGAGTATGCGCGGGCCGCCGTACCCTTCTTCCGGTCTCTGGGCGTGTTGGACGACAAGGGACTGCATCCCGAAGGGGTCATCACATTCAGCGAAGAAGTACTGCAGGACAGGCTCAACAAAACGGACATCCCCGGTGAAGTAAGGTCGAAGCTATTCCTTCTGGTGAGGACCTATCAGGAGGTTGTGAAGAAGTATTCCTGCGCATGCGGAGACACCGGGGCGGAGGATGCGGTCACTGGGCTGACCGAACTGGCGGGCAGGTTGAAGGACCTGAAGGACATAATCCTCTCTCCAGAGAAGACACCTCCTGAGGAATCGTTCTATTTCAAGCGGCATATCGCCTTCGGAATTCCCTCTGTCATGGGTTCATACCATGAAGTGAAATTCGATGCCTTCGGCGCTGCGTTGAGAAACTTAGAGAGCGCAAGGGTCCTAATGGAAGACGTCATCTCACGGGTCACAGAGCCGGAGACGGACTTTGATCCGGAAGAAGTCCGTGCATGGATCAATTCCCTTGCTGCATCGGAAGAACTGTTGAAGTTTCAGGGCCTGCGGAATTTTCAGGTTGAGGAGATCGTGGCTATCATGAAGGCGGACAAGCTCCGCATCTCCCAGGTGATCGATATGCTCAGGATGCGGCAGAGAGAACTCTCATGGATGGTGGATTTTTTTTCGAGGACCTTCCACGGTCCTCTGATAAAAATACTGAGGGCTTTGGCAGTGTCCGAGGACACTACCAGGGCTTTTCCAGAAGGCGAGCTGCCGGAACATCTGAAAGGACTGAGGCATTCAGACACCGACTTTATCGACAAGGCAGCGGACATTATCATCAGGGACATGATGGACAGCGTGGCAGGTTTTCTCGAGCTCGACAGGCTCCTGAGCAGCTTGATGGCCGCTCTGCGACGGCGTGTCCTATCGGGCGCCGACGGGGAGATAATCCCCCGCAAGGAACGGGCGCCTGCAGCCTGCTATTATATGCTCGATACCCTCACCGACCGGGACGCGACGAGGCTGGCGCCGTTGATAGGCGGGAAGGCGAAGAACCTCGTCTATCTCCGCAATAAGGGAATGCGTGTGCCTCACGGCGCGGTCTTCTCAGCCGCCATGACAACGTATTATCAAGACCATACCGAAAGCGAGGGCTTCGATGCGGCACTCAGACATGCGGTGAGGGCGCTCGAGGAAAGAACAAATACGGTCTTCGGGGGAAAAAAGAGACCACTCTTTCTTTCGGTGAGGAGCGGTTCCTATATTTCAATGCCCGGGATATTATCTTCCGTTCTCTACTGCGGGATGAATGATCTGACGCATAAGGCCTTTCTTGAGAGTGAGGGAGACGCCTGGCTGGCATGGGATTCCATGAGACGGTTCATAGAGGATTACGGGACTGTCGTGTTCGGTCTCAATATGAATTTTTTTGACGGGATAGCGGGGAGGGTCTTTAAAGGCAAAGGCGAACTCCGGAGGGACGAGATATCGGTCGAACAGTCGGCAGAGATTGTTCTCCGTTATCGGGGGGCGCTTGAAGGGAAAGGATTCCGCATCCCTGATGACGCATTCGCCCAGCTGAAAGAATGTGTCAAGGCTGTGTACGGTTCGTGGTATTCCGAAAGATCGCGGCAGTTCAGAAAGGCGATGGAGGTCTCGGGGTACTGGGGAACATCCGTCACACTCATGGAAATGGTTTACGGAAACGCCAAGGGGGCGGGCGCCTCGGTATTCTTCACGAGAAGGCCCGACACACTCGAAGAGGAGATATACGGGGACACGATGGAAGAAGTGACCGGGGTCGACCTTGTCTATGGGAGATACGTAAACCGTCCTATTTCGAGGAAGCAGGCCCGCGCAGCCGGAAAGAGTCTCGAGGAGACAGACCCCGCCCTCTTCAGGCTGCATTGCGATACCGCGGCAGAGATCGAGGAGGCGATGGGAGGACTCCCTCAGGAGGTGGAGGTCACGTATACGAAAGGCGCGGACGGCGAAAGAATCCTCCACGTGTTACAGACGAGGAGGATGGAGCTTCACAGTGGTTTTACGAAGCGGTTCTCCGACGTCTGCCGCATGCAGGAGCGCATCATAGGACGGGGGGCCGGCGTACATGGAGGGGCATTAAGCGGGATAGCCGCGTTCTCAACATCTGCTGAGCGGATAAGTAAACTGAGAGAATCGAGCGGCCTGCCTGTGATACTCTTTAGAAATACGGCGAGCACAGAAGACGTCTCGCTGATGCCGGAGATAAACGGGATAATCACTGCGGGCGGCGGCGTCGCTTCCCATGCCTCGGTCCTTGCACAGAAGTTCGATGTGACCGCGGTCGTCGGCTGTTACGATATGGAGCTTAAGACAGATGAAAATGGAGCGCCCTATGCGCTGTTGGGAGGACATAGGATCATCGAAGGATCAACGATAAGCATGGATGGATCGACGGGCCTCATCTATTTGGGTGGCTGCGCTGAATCCGAATAACCTTCACACTACTCCGCAGTTAGCCCGAATTATTCATAAACTCAGAAGAGGGTAAGACGGGATATAGTACTCTCGCTCATTCTCGCTTCGCTCCGAGGCCGCTGCACCTATTGCCTTGGCAGGGTGAAGCTGAACGTACTTCCCTTTCCGGGCGCGCTTTTTACCCAGATCTGGCCTCCATGTGCCTCTATGATTGTCCTGGCAATGGACAAACCGAGGCCTGATCCCCTGACATCTTGGGCCGCCCGGTAGAATGCATCGAAGATATGCAGGAGCTGATCATTGGCTATGCCTATGCCGGTATCCTTGACCTCTACTAAGACGTCATTGTCGATATTCATGACCCTGATGCCTATCGTTCCTTCGATAGTATACTTGACGGCGTTATCAAGGAGGTTTGCGATGACCCTGTTTATCATGGCCCCGTCCGCCTGTACAGCCGGGAAGGGCGTCTCTGAAAAACTATATGTTATCTTTATCTGCTTCTGGTCAGCCTCCCTCCCGGCGCTCTCTATCTGTTTGAGCACCGCCGCTTCCAGGTCGAACGGACTAAGCAGGGGCTTATATTCTTCCGTCTCGAACCGTGAAAACTCGATGAACGTTTTGAGTAAATGCTCAGCCGTAGTCAACTTGTCCCTCACTAATTCGAGGTCTGCCTTTGCGTCTTTGGTTTTACCTGACAGGGCCCTCGCCAGGAAACCGATGGAAGGGACGATGGCGTTTTTTATGTCGTGGGCAAACATGGAGAGTATGTTCTTGCGCTCCCTCCCGAGCTTCCCGATCTCTATTAATCTGTTTTCCAATGTAGTGATCAACTTTTGGCGTTCAACGGAATAGCGCAGCGATTTCAACAGAAAGCCGCCATCGACCCTCCCTTTGACGAGATAGTCCTGGGCCCCGCTCCTCACCGCTTTTACCGCAAGTTCTTCATCGTGAAGCCCCGTTAATACGATCACCGGCAGGTCAGGATAGAGACTATGAATTCTGATGAACGTTTCAATCCCCTGACTGTCGGGCAGTCCCAGGTCTGAAAGGACCACATCGAACTTTTCCTTTGCCAGATGCTCGATCCCGGAAGACAACCGGTCGGAATAGGCAACATCCACATTGCCTCCGGTCCCCGACAATAGTGCACGTATGTAGTCGGCGTCGCCGGGGTCGTCCTCGAGCAACAAGACTTTTATAGAGCCATAATCCTCCGGCGCCGCGTCCTCTGGACTTTCCTCCACGTCCTTTTTCAAACGCTCATCTTTCAGTATCTTTTCGTGCAGTTCGGGATTGACCTTCTTCATGCATCGGGGACAGATGCCGTGGGTAAAAGAGGCATCGGTATGTTCCTCAATATATTTTTCGACCTTTTTCCAGTAACCTTTGTCATCGCGAATATTCCTGCACCATGCGCACATGGGGATCAAACCCCTCAGCGTCTTGATTTCCTTCAGGTTCTTTTCCAGTTGGGCTATCATTTTTTGCCGTTCTATCGCGTACCGCATGGAACGGATGAGCAGGTCGCCCTCGACTCTCCCTTTGACGAGATAGTCCTGTGCGCCGCTCTGCACCGCCTTTACAGCAAGATCTTCGTCGCTCATCCCGGTCAGCACGATTATGGGGATACCGGGATAACGGTTATGTATCCTCAGAAATGTCTCTATGCCCTCACTGTCGGGCAGCCCCAGGTCGGACACGACTATGTCAAACTCTTCCGCCGCGAGATTGTCAAAGGCAGAAGACAACCTGTCCGAATGCCGGATGTCGACAGAAACACCCTCCGCATCCCTCAATATCTCACGGAACAGATAGGCATGGTCCGGATCGTCCTCTATCAGTAATGCCTTTATATATTCCTTATTTTTCATCTGCTGTTATCTCCTTCGTGTCAGAAAAAGGCCCAATACTATTGTTTCACATACCGGTGACTTTTACAACGGCATCTCTTGATCCATATTCACTCACCTGCCTGTCTGTCGGGGATGGAGAAATAAAACGTGCTATTCAGGGACCGAAAACTCGACCTCTTGACCGCGGACAGGATACCGGAATCTCAGCGAAACAGCGGTGAGCCTCATCCCTTCCGTATTCTTGTTCCCCTTTCCGTATTTCGGGTCCCCCATCACAGGATGTCCTATCATCTCAAAGTGCCTCCGAATCTGGTGCAGCCGCCCGGTCCTGATGACGATATCGACAGTCGACGTATTTCTTTCCGGATCATAAGACAGGACCCGATATTCAGTCATCGCAGACTTGCCGTCGAGAGGAAACTCTATCGTGCCCTGCAAGTCTTTTTCACCCGGATCGCCCAGGACATCGGCACGATATCTTTTTGTGATAAGATTTTTTTGAAAGAGCTCTGAAAGTCCGGCAGCAGCGGGCTTGTCATGGGCGATGAGCATGACGCCGGAGGCCTCGCGGTCCAGGCGGTGGACGAGAAACACCTTTCTGTGAGGACTGAAGAAAAGTTCCGCATGTCTCATAAGGGAACAGTGATCGCCGTACAGGGTACCCTGCGCCGTCATCCCCGGCGGCTTATACCATACGCTGTAATTCCCGCGGTCGCTCAGACAATCTGCAGAAGGAGGCGTTATCGAGAGTATTTTTTCGTCATAATGCAGTTCGATATGGTCACCTTTTTTGAGAACGGAGGTCGACCTCCTCAGCCTGTTCATCCCGCCCCTTTTTTTCTTCAACCAGACCGCCCCTTTATTCATTGCGTCCTTCACTTTACTTTTGGAGAGACCGGATTTCGAAACAAGATAGTCCGAGGCCGTTGCGACCATATCCGAATCGAGGTCTATTTTCAGGTCAATTTTATTCACCGTATAGTTTACCATCACCGGGTAGGTACCGGCCATTGAAGTACCATCCCTATGGACCTTCTTGGAGGAGGAAAGGCCGATAGTGTTAAAAAAAAGTAATGAGGGCAGTCCTTTCAAGAAGGCGGGCATATCGGGTATAATTTGTTATTCATGCAGTTACTTTTTTACAGGAGGTCGTGAGTTATGAACCTTAAGCCACTTCAAGACTGGGCAGTAATCAGAAGGTCGGAGGCCGAGGAGAAGACCTCGGGCGGAATTATTATACCGGAGGTAGCGAAAGAGAAGCCTCTGGAAGGCGTAATTGTCGCGATCGGCCCCGGCAGATATACGCTCGAAAAGGGAAAAGAAAAAGAAAAAAAGAAGAAGTTCGTCCCGACCGTTCTTAAACCCGGGCAGAAGGTCATCTACCAAAAATATGCCGAAAGGGAGATAGAGCTTGGCGGCGAGGTTGTTACGCTCGTCAGAGAAGAAGACATCCTCGGCACGGTAGAGGATTACTTTGTCACCGAGAAAAAGACGCACGCCCTTGAGGAAAAAAGAGATGGGTCGGTTGAGGTCAGGAAAAAAGCCCATGTTCCGGCGGTCATTAAAAAGACTGCGAAAAAGACACCGGCTAAGACCAAAGGCAAGAAGAAGTAGAATCTGACTTATCCGGGGGCTTTCCAAAGCCCCCCTTTGCTACGAGTCGTAGACAAGGCACGAAAAGAATATCATAGCGGTCAGGGTTTATTCGGTATGCGTTCTTTCTTCAGGAGGCAGGTAAGTACATCCCATTTTGCCGCAGTAGTGGCCGACGTATTCCGACTCGGGCCTGTATAGGGCGGGTTTTTCCTGCGCGTCTGCGAACTTCTCCTCGATGATATGCGCGCACCAGCCGGCTATCCGGGAGACAGCAAAGAGCGGCGTCATGAGATCGACGGGGACGCCCATCATATGGTACACAGAGGCGCTGTAAAAATCGCAATTAGGTTTTATCGTCTTTTTTCCTCTTCTGTCAAATTCTTCGAGGGCCGCCTGCTCAACCTGGATCGACAGGTCATACCATTTCTTCTGTCCTAGTTTCTCCCCTAGTCTGCGTGACATCTCTCTGAGAATAGCGGCCCTCGGGTCCATCGTCTTGTAGACCGCGTGTCCCATCCCCATGATCTTCCTGCCCTGATCGATCTCCTTCCGCACCCACCCCGCGATGTCCTTTTCCTGTTCCAGTTCCATGAGCATCTTCATGACCCGGGCGTTGGCGCCGCCGTGCAGGCTTCCCGAAAGTGCGCCTGCCCCGGCTGCCACTCCGGCATACATATGAGCCCTCGGCGAGACAACCTCGCGGCAGGCGAAGGTAGATGCGTTAAATGTGTGGTCTGCATGCAGGATGAGACAGATGTCGAGGTCCCGGGCGATCTCGTGGTCAGGCCTCGTCCCGTGCAGTTGCCAGAGGAAGTTGCCGGCGTGAGACAGACTGTTGTCGGCAGAAAGCGGCTCGAAACCGTTTCTGATCCTGTGCCAGGCAGCGACGAGCACAGGGATCCTTGCAATCAGCCTGATCGCCTTTCTTAAGTTCCCCTCCCGCGTCTCATCCTGCAGTTCAGGGTCGGCAATGGCAAGAAGGGGCACGGAAGCCTGGAGCACGTCCATAGGGAGTGACTGCTTCGGCCATCTTCTGAATGAATCGTAGATAAAGTCCGGCATCTCTCTCGACTCCTCTATCTGTCTGGTGAAAGAGTCGAGCTGGTTTTTATCCGGAAGCCCGTCATTCAGGAGAAGCCAGGCTGTCTCGGGAAAGGTGGACTTTCCGGCAAGGTCCTCTATCCGGTACCCACGGTAGATAAGTACGCCTTGTTCTCCATCGATGAAACTGATCTTCGTATCGGCCACAGGAACCCCGCGGAGGCCGGTATTTTTTATGCGGACTGTTTCCATTTTTCTCGCTCCCTTTCCTGCACCCCGGAAATCATTCCCCGGTGATGCTACTGTACCTCAACCATAAAACTCAGGACTACAACTTTGCCCTTGTGCCCAACCTGGCTGAATACCTGGTAGAGCCCCTTAGCCGGAAATATGACCGGGACGTCTATCTCAGGGCCGAATTTTTTCGGCACGTTCATGTGCTTCATATGTCCCATATGCTCATGTCTCATCGATGCCCCCGGCAACTCGCCGTGCTCGTGCATGAAGTTTTCGAGGTCCGAAGAGATGATCGCGACATGCATAGGCGCCGAAAGGTATGGCCCGAGGTCTGTGACCGGCTCGCCGTCTTTCTTTATAATATATTTCAGGGTCGCCTCTTTCCCGGCAGTGATCTTTTCCGGGACGATCGCAAGGGTCACCGATAAATCCCCGAACTTCTTCTCGCGGGAGAGGTCTTTTGTGAAAGGGCCCATCTTCGGTTCGCCTCCGACATCGACAGTAAAATGCTCGGAAATGAGATTGTCCTTCGCGGCGGTGTCGATGGCGATGATATAGTGTCCTGCCTTCGGAAAGGTGAAGCGAACCGGATATTCCGCCTTCTTCTTCATCTCATCCGTGATCGGCCCGAAATCGTCGGGGTGGATATGCACGAACACGGTGAAATCGGCCGAGGCGATGACCACATGTACCAGCCGGTCGTGTGTGATCTGAAGGTCCTGGACCTGCTTGCCTTCACCGTCTTTAATCGAAAAGAGTATCTTTGCCCCGGCCCCCGCCTTCAACTCCGCAGGCACTGTCTCGAGGTCAACAACGACTTCGGAGGCCTTTATCATCTGCATATCCTTCATCTGCATTTCTGCGCCATGGTCAGCGTGATGATGTTCGTGCATCGCCGGCATTTCGGAAAAAACATTGCTGCAGAAGATCAGAGGCATAACTAAGGCAATTAACACTAAGACATACCGCAGAAAGACACCGTGCCGCTTTAAAGAAATGATGAGTCTGTTCGTCATGATATAACTCCTTGTTGTGGATACGTGGATCTTAAGTGAATTATATCACGCCATATTTGAGACGCAAGATAATTGGGAGAGGCGGTGATTACTTCAGAAGGATGTATAGCGCCCCGAGACCGCCGTCGCACTGCCGTGCCGTAACAAAGGCGACGACATATTTCCGGTATCTGCCCGAGAGGCGTTTGACAAGCGTTTCTTTCAGGACAGGCCCGCGCGGCGACCGAAGTCCTCTGCCATGGATAATCTTTATGCATTGGTATCTTTTTTTCAGGGCCTCTCTGAAGAAGGATTCGACTTCCTCTTCGGACTCCTCTACTGAAAGACCGTGAAGGTCGAGGCAGTCCCTGACCGAGAAGCGTCCTTCATGAAGGAGTCTCGTGATATCGCCACTGAAGTCCTCATTTACCCATTCCACATATTCCTGCGTGTCGGCGAGATTGACCGCCCTCTTGCCGGCAACGATTTCCTTGAGCGCGGTGATGGCTTCGTTCTCCTGGTTGCTTTTCTTGCAGGGGGCCGCCGCCCTCTTCACATCCGCCCGCAGTGACCTGAATTCCCTGATCTCCTTCACGCCGGACATCTCCCTGGCAAACAGTTCTTCGTCGGTTAAGGCATCTTCTTTCTTAAGGAAGGCGGGTTTCCGGACAGCGGGTTTTGCAACGACTTCAATCCCCAGGCGCTCGATCATCTTTTTCAGGCCCTCGAATGGAAGGAATGAAAATATCTCGGGTGTATTTCTTTTTGCGCCCACGTTCATACCCTTCGGTTATTATAACAAAAGTATTATCCTGAGCACTCTCCTTTTGGTAGTGGGTCAGCCGACCCACTACATCCTTTTTCCCCGGCGCTGCTTTTTTCGAAATTTTCATGGCTGTTCAAATTATACCAAAATTCCGACCTCCGGGAAGAGATGATTGTTTGTCAGCAAAAGTCCTACAAAATTTTCAGACAAATACCGATATATTTCTTTCCCGGCATGTGTTAATCAATTAAGAGGGATGCGATCACCATTTTTCCATTTCAGCGCTGCGAGGTTCGTGTGAAGGCATTTATTATTATGTCCAATAATTCACCTTCGAAAAACGGCATGCTGGTGTCGGTGATCTCCGCTTTTATCAGCATCGAATCCATTGGAATTGCCGAGGACGTGGTGGAGGCCGTAGGCGTCATTCAGAAGCGCTGTCCCAATGTACTGATCTTCAACAGCAGGATACTCGAAGAAAAGGGGCACGCTTATCTCGCATCCGTTCTTGAAACCAGCGGCTCCTTTATTATGCTGCCCGAACATCGTCAATTTAAGGACAAATGTATCTACATCGGGATCGATTTCTCGGTTGCGGAACAGAAAGAATGGGTCTTGAATGAGATAGGAGAGACACTTCTTGAATACCAGCACTTTACCTCAAAATAGGCAATCGGAAAGAGAAGAAGAATCCTCGGATAAGCCTAAGGCCGCCATAAAGGACATCCTGTCTCAGGCCGCTATCACCGTCGGCGGAGACAAGCCGTGGGACATCCGGGTTGCGGACGAGCGGTTTTACAAACGGGCCCTCAGGGAAGGAAGCCTGGGGCTTGGGGAGTCTTATATGGACGGATGGTGGGACTGCGAGGAGTTGGACACCTTTTTTGCGAAGCTCCTGCCGATAAACCCGGAAGAAAAGATCAAAGCGGATTGGCGTATCTTTCTTCATACCATCGGGGAGGCAATATTCAATCACGGAAGGAAAGCGAGGGCGTTTCATGTAGGAGAAAGGCATTACGACAAGGGGAATGAACTCTTCAGGAATATGCTCGATAAAAGGATGGTTTACAGCTGTGCCTACTGGAAGGACGCTAAGGACCTTGACTCTGCACAGGAAGCCAAGCTGGAACTTATCTGCAGGAAACTCGGTCTCAAACCGGGCGACAGGGTCCTTGATATAGGGTGTGGATGGGGGAGCTTCGCAAAATATGCAGCGGAGAACTACGGGACAGAAGTTGTCGGCATCACAGTTTCGAAGGAACAACTCCAGCTCGGGCAGGAACTCTGCCGCGGGCTGCCAGTGGAACTCAGGCTGCAGGATTACAGGGACATAATAGGTGAACGGTTCGACCACGTCGTTTCGGTAGGTATGTTCGAACATGTCGGTTACAAGAATTATCGCACTTACATGGAAAAGGTCCGTCAGTGCCTGAAGGATGACGGGCTGTTTCTGCTGCATTGCATTGGGAGCAGAGTGTCCTATGTTGCAGGAGACCCCTGGCTGGAAAAGTATATATTCCCGAATTCGATTATTCCCTCGATGAAACAGATCGGCATCTCCCTTGAAGGACTGTTCACTGTAGAAAATGTGCATAACTTCGGATTTTATTATGATGCGACGCTAGCCTCATGGTTCAGGAACTTCCATAACAATTGGGATAAGATAAAAGAGCGGTATGACGGGAGGTTTTACCGGATGTGGAAGTATTATCTTCTGAGCAGCGCCGGGGCCTTCCGGTGCCGAAGCCTTCAGGTCTGGCAATTCGTCCTCTCCCCGAACGGGGTCAAGGGCGGCTATAAGACGATCTGCTAGAGTTCCTATCTTTCTTGACGAACTAGAGAAAGCACTGGCGATTCACCAAAAAATATCAATTTAGACATCCCTACAGCCTCATCCTTACCTTGTAGGTTAGTTTCGTCTCCTCGTCCTTCGGCAGGGGGATGCTGAACTCGGCGGTGAA
>OBEQ010111360.1_pt1 | contig 20496 bp, 32 predicted proteins | sample 1670901 | NCBI WGS metagenome assembly OBEQ01 (sample SAMEA104232315, study PRJEB22302) | groundwater metagenome | biome: forest; feature: aquifer; material: groundwater | place: USA | collected 2011-08-07 | depth 5.4 m
CATTCAGCAATGAGCGTCAGGACCTTCAGATTGGGGAGACAATGCGTTCACTGAAGCAGCTTGCAAAAAAATGGAATATCCTAATTTTTTTGGTCGCGCATTTGAAGAAGACAAAAATGGAGCGGGCGCCGGACATGGAAGATCTCCGGGACAGCTCCTTCATCGCTCAAGAAAGTGACACGGTTATCTTTCTCTGGCGCGAGAGCAGTCGTGTTGGCGGCCAGGTAGTGATTACGGATAATGTGAATGTCTCGGTGCAGGCGAACCGTCGTACTGGTAAGACAGGAAACGTGAAAATGTTTTATAAGGACGGAAGGTTCTTACAAGAAGCGTGGGGAACGGCCATCGGTCCCGCTGAATCTTCATGGGTATGACAGCGACTTATCCTTTGCGTAATGTCGAAAATCAACTCTTGTTCGAAGAGTATCATCAGCTATACCTTCGGGTGATGGCGTCGGCCTTGCGTATGTACCAAAAATCAAAAGATCCAAAACTCTACGCGGCGATCAAAGATCTGGGAGCCACGTATCAAGAAATTAAAAAAGATCATGAGCGGATCCGTACCCCGGAGGAACGGATTCAGGAGGAACGGGAAACTCGGGAACGAAATGAGTTCTATGATAGGGTTTATGGAAGGGTGAGCCCGTTGGTTATTTTAGAGCCGCATGCCGCGGGAAAAGTAAAAAGTGCAGTAGGGCCTGAGATTGATGTAAAAGTCATGGGGTGCCCTATTCCTCGCAAAACGGATGAAAATGGCGTGGCGGTTGCAAATTTTGTTTCTGGTGAGGTCGTAGAGAGCGGGCCGGAGGTATCCAAAGACTCATTTTTGCCGGATGATGAAATAAACGTGCAACAGGCGCTGGATGAACTTTGGGGAAAAGGTCCTGAAAAATCAGACACTTGACATAATTTTTACAGCAGAGTATAATGGATACCATGGTGAAGATTAAGCTCTGGGTCGATGATGTAAGGCAACCGCCTGACAGCTCGTGGACGGTCGCCAGAAGTGTGACACAGGCAATCTGTATGATTGCTAAGTTTGATCCTGAAGTCATTAGTATTGATCATGATATCGGCCATGAGGCGTGGATTGATGATGTATACAAGAGCTACCCATGTCATGAGACCTTTGAAGCAGTGGCATGGTTTATCGCGGAGAAGTATTACGTGTTGAAAGATATTGAGGCAGATAAAATTAGTGCGCGTCCATTACTACTGCCTCCTAAAATAATTATTCATTCCGGGAATCCTGTCGGCGCAGAAAGTATAAAAGAGATTCTTGCGCGCTCAGGAATTAAATCTCTTATTCAACCTGTATGAATTTCAAGGAAGCGATAAACAATATGGGGATGTCTCATAGAGTCTTTGCACAGGAGATGATGGGCCTCATTGCCCATTATTAAAATAATCCCAAAGATTTATGAATGAAACAACAAAAATAGCATTTGCATCACTTGTTGGAGTATTGCTTGGCGGTTTATTAGTAGGATTGTCTTTCTCGCAAATACAAGATAACCCAATAGAGAGTTTTTGTATGCGGATGGTCAATGCGACACAAGATGATAGAGGATATAAGGATACGGAAATTCTCGCGGGGTGTTTTGAATCTCTCACAGGAAGAAAAATAGAATTAAAATAAAAACGGAAGGCGAAGGAATGTTATTGCCTGTGCCACTCGGTTTATTCTCCGGTGAGAATGGCCGGTCGAGGGGGGCGAAGAAAAAAGAATAATAGCTTACTTAATTAAATGATAATTATGAATAAAAAAAATTGGATCGATGAGGATGGTGATCCGCGGGTAGGGAAGATCATCGTGACGGGGATCGTAACATTATTTATCCTGATTGTGTTCTTTGGATCATTCGGAGTTGTCTCTGCCGGTGAGCGTGGAGTCAAGACACGGCTCGGCGCAGTGGTCGGTGTCATAGATCCGGGCCTCTACTTTAAGATGCCGTTCATCGAGCATATGAATATCATGGATGTGCATACGCAGACAGTGACATACGACAATCAAAAAAGAGAGGGCGACAGCACCGAGGGGTCGTCGCTCTTTGCGGCATCGCGAGATCTCCAGGACGTTCAGATCGCGACAGTTGCAAACTACCACCTTGATCCGACAAGGGTGGGCGAGATCTTCCAGCAGTATGGATCGACTGAGGAATACCAGCGGAACATCCTTGAGCCGATCATCCGGGATACGGTGAAGTCTATCTCCTCGCAATACACGGCGGAGGAATTGGTGACCAAGCGGGCGGACTTCAATGACAAGGTCTTCGCAACGCTGACAGAACGCATGACGCCAAAGTCGGCGGTGGTGGAAAAGGTCAACATTACAAACTTCGAATTCTCGAAGTCGTTCAATGAGGCTATCGAATCGAAAGTGACGGCACAGCAGAACGCAGAGGCGGCCAAGAATAAGTTGGAGCAGGTGAAGTTTGAGGCGCAGCAGACGATTGAAACAGCTAAGGCGCAGGCAGAGTCGATTCGTATTCAGGCGCAGGCGATCACCCAACAAGGGGGCGCGGACTATGTTAAGTTGAAGGCGATCGAGAAGTGGAATGGGGACGTGCCGACCACAATGATTCCAGGATCCTCTGTGCCGTTTATTGATTTAAAGAATTAATATGGCATCTACAGACACAGGAGAGAATTGTCAAGAAGACAACCTCCCACACTTCTATAAAGAAGGCGTGTGTGTAAAATGCCTACTTACAGAGGTGTATATCAAGCGTATTATGTATCTATTAAAAGCTAAGGGTAAGGGTAGTAAGGGTATGGGGCGGGATAAAAATGGTCGGTCTTATTCTCTAAAAAGTATTGATCTAAAGAATTGATATGATATTTTTCTCATTGGTAATCATCTCTATCCTGGGGATTGGAAGCGTTCTTGTTGTTATGATCAATGAGGGTATTACGATACGTGTTTTTGGGAGATGGCTCCGCAGGGAGGAACTGGATGAGTATCTTACTGAAAATCTTGAGCGATATACATTGAATGAGATGGATTATTCAAGGGACCTGCTTTATTTGCGGAGTATGCCTTATCTCTCTAAAGTTCCAATGCCGATACTGACGGTATGGTACATCGCGGGCAGAGGGGTTATTCCCCGGTGGTCGCCTTGGACAAAAAAGATTCAACAGAAGAGAGATGAGTTGGTGGATTTGGTGGATAATCATCGGGCGGTGAAGGTGATGGTAGCAGACAGTTCCGTGCGCACCAGCGGATTTACCTTGATTGAACTTCTGGTCGTCATCGCGATTATCGGGATCTTGAGTTCTATGGTGCTCGCTGCGTCAAATAAGAAGCATAGAGAGAGAATTAAAGAGAACACTCCGGTGCAGACGGACAGCCAGCCATGTGCGCAAGGGCATAGTTAAGAGAGAAGGGGGTTCATTTTGAGATAGTAGCTTCGAGCCTGCACGATATGTGTTTCTGGCGCATACGCCCAGAGGGTGTTGTCGGGAGCGGCGAAAGCCATTTCCCGTGCTAGAGACATAGGCCGGCAGGTTGGAACCCAAGCAGCCCGCTTGGGAGCGTAGGGGACGTATTCACCTCTGCTCCCGAGTGGGTTAACAGGGCTCATGGATCATGAAGAAAAAAGAGAAAATTGAAATTCATTTTTGTGAGAAAGAAGAGACTGATTTCGATTTTGGATTTATCAGTCGCTCTTTGGCAGACGGCGTATTGATGTTAGATAAGGATCTTTGGGCACGGTATGTGGACGCCCGTTTCGCCTATGAGATGTTCCATAAGGATTTAGTAATCCGGGTGCATACGGTCATGGCGGGGAAGATGGGGAAGCGACGGCGGCAGTTCTCGAGTGGGCTAAAATGATAATATTATCTACACTATGAAGAATTCCGAGTTAATTATCGAGATAGCCGAAGTCAGTGGAGAATTAAGGGGTAAAACTCTTACTTACGATCGGCCATGGAATGGCAAAAAAGATCAGGTTATTATTGACGCTCCCTCACTGATTAAGTTTCTGCAGGGATTGCAAAGGGTATTAAAAAGACCATGCGATGAAGAAAAATGAAGCCATTAAGCATGTCTCATTCGATACAATCCCACGCATAAAATGGGTGCGTAGGGCGCGTGCGTGGTGCAAGACGACATGGGAGGGAGGGAAACAGATTCAAGTTTGGACTAAAGAGAGGCCATTATGAGGCTTGGCCACACCGCTTGCCGGCGCGGGAAGAGAGTTCGCATTATCTTGCGTGATGGAACAGCGCTGGTTGATCAGTTCATGGAAAGATCGGATAAGGCGATTTATCTAAAAAATACGGGAAAGATCTCTAAAAAAGATATGCGGTCATTCTCTATTTATAAAGGATTATGATTCTTAAACAATTTATTCCGTGCGCTAAATGTGGTACGCATTGGATGCGTATCAAGAGCGTTCCTTCGGAGCTCGAGGGGCCAGTCCGGTCTGTTTATTGCAAGGATTGCCGTGGCTTTGATGAGTTTCATGATAAGGAGACGCAGATTATTGACACGATTAACTGGCGTTGATATAATGATGGAATTCTTATCAACTTGTCATACACGACTCCGCGTTGCATGGACTTCTGACAAGTTGGCCATGCCCGTGGAGTTTTGTATTTATGGCGATGAAAAGAGGAGAAAGACATTCTAAAGAAGTACTGAGGAAAATGAGTGAAGCGAAGAAAGGGAAAAAGAGTTATTGGTGGGGGAGGCATTTATCTAAAGAGCATCGTAGGAACATAGGTGAGGGGAATAAAGGGAGGGTCGTATCAGATGAGACTCGTAAGAAAATTGGTGATGCAAATAGTGGGAAGTGTGAAGAGTTCGCGCCGAACTGGAAGGGTGATAGTGTTAAATATTCTGCTCTTCATATGTGGGTAGGGAAACATAAAGGGAAACCTATGCGATGTGAAAGATGTAATTTTAAGGCGGAGAATCCAAGTCAAATTCACTGGGCGAATAAAAGTTATGAGTATAAAAGAGATTTAACTGATTGGTTACGTTTGTGTGTCTCATGCCATAAAAAGTATGATAAAAAATTAAAAGATTAATAGCCATTATGCCAACAGGCGTACATGTGTATGCAAGCGCGAGCGGGCGAGCGCGACAGGTCTGTGCGGCGCATAGTGTGTGTGTTCTTGGGTGGGATTGGTCAGTTCTTCGATGATAAATCTGGTACAAAACCGAATTTCACATTTGTCAAGACCCTCACTCATAAAACCTACATTATAAGCCATTATTCTGATGTTTTATATCAAAGATGAGTCAGATTTCTGTCTCTAAAACCCAATTTTTGCAGTCTACATCTACTGTTTGTTCCACATGTGGCGATCCCTGATGAGGCATGAAAAAAGCCCTACGAAACATGGTTTCATAGGGCTTTTAGGTGGGGATGTATCTAGATTTCATGCATTTTCCCTCTTTTGTGCCTTTTTTGCAAAATCTTGCCCGCATACCTAAGCCAAATAAGTCATTTTTTCCCGAGGAAACTTATTTTCAAATTTGATAGGGTCTGGGCGTGGGTCGAGTGTAAATAGGTGTTTCTGCCTGGTTTTTGGCTATGAGATTTGGAGATTTAAGAGAAATGTGGTGAAATCTTGCCCGCATACCTAAGCCAAATAAGTCGTTTTTTCCCGAGGAATCTTTTTTCGGCTTATCGGAGGTCTCCGCATTTTTTGCAGGTCTCTTTTTCGAGGATTGAGTTCCCTCCGGCGTGTGAGAATGTCCGGATGCTGTCTTTGCCGCAGCGCCAGCAGCCCTTCTTCACAGTCTCGTAGTAGGTGTCTTCGTTTTTTGCGCGAGCATCGGGATCCTCATTGCACTCTTCGAATGATTCCTTCCGGATCCTTATCTCGATGTCATCTCCTTCGCGCCAGGTGATCTCGTAGGGTGGTTTGACTCCGGGCGCCGGGTTAAGGAGATAGTTGAGCTCTTCTTCGTCGAGGATGACGTGGATGACGCGGGGCTTTTCTGACACCATTACATAGTTTTTATTCAGAAAGGAATAACTTTCATCTTTAAGGGATGGGCAGGTGTCGTTTGAGCATTTGCCGTTAGGATCTTTTTCTGTGTGACCGCCGCAGTCTGGGCAGTCGTCGAGGATGATGTGGATGACGCGGGGCTTTGGGGTGGATTTTTTCATATTCGTAAGATGCCGGAATTAGGAGAGGAGTTTGGACCTCCTCTCCTAATGCGTCGGCGATTAGATAATAACGCGTTATATTTTCTCGGCGGATGATTTGTGGGGAGTTGCACCCCTCGGAGATACGCTGGTATCGTCCGCAACCATCATCCGCCGAGGGAGATGCTATTTAGACGCCTCGTCGAACTCTCCGTTGACAAATTGCTCTTTTCCGGCTGCCTTGATGAATTCAAGTGCCATCTCTTCCATGGTTTCGAAAGACATCTTGGTGTCGCCGTTTTGGATCTTGGTGATTCTCTCATCGATGGCGGCGACTGCTTCCTCTTGTCGTGTTTTGCTGCACGCAAGATTGTTCTTATCGGATTTAACATCCCTCTCGGCTGCTTCGAATTCCTTTTGGAAATCTTCCTCTCGCGGGTCGTGCTGCGCGCGGGCCTGTTCCACTTTGAACGCGGCGATTGCGAGTTTTTTCTCGTTGCGGGCGACTGTTTTTTCGATGCATGCCAGTTCGTCGGTGTGTACGCGGCGTTCGGTCATGAGCTCGCTGGTCATCCGGTTGCGGAGAACTTCTCGTGCGGCGTTGCGTGCCGCGGACACTACTTTGGTGTAGATTGCTTGGGCCATAGGTTTGATTTTTATTATGTATATAATTTTCCGCATGCTTGTGCAAGGTTTGCGTTGCCATCTTTATGCGGCGAGAAACGGCAATGAGGAGCAGATGCTCCCAGAGATCTTGATAGTCTTCTTCTGATACATGTTCGCTGACGAGGCGCCAGGTCGTCTTATTGGGGTCGCAGAGTATGATTCGCCATGCCTCTTTCTTCTGGCATATGAGCCAGAATGGCATTCCAGGGATTGAATGGATGAGTATGGATTGCGGTCCATAAGCGGCAAGATAAGCGAATACTTTTTCTGCGTTGGTCATTGGTTAGTTGATTATTTTGTCTTTCGTCGCAGCATATGTCCCTTCCATTCGAGCCGGGCGAATTCTCTTGGGAAGCATTCCCGGAATAAGCCTATGGAGAAGACGCATGCGCGTAATTCGTGTTCTCTTTTACTGATGCCATCTGGCTGGATTGCGTGGCCGAATTCGTGGAGTGCGGAGAGGATGGATGGATTGCGCCGGTCGCCGGTGATAGTGTGTACTTCAAGGAGGGTCTTGGTATGTATCCAGCTGTTGCCCCATCGAAAGGAGAGTTGTCTTGGGTGTGCGCGGTTTGTTTCTTTAAGGTGGGCGATTAAGGATTCGATAGAGAGGCGTTTATCTCTGATTAGTTTTTTGTGCCATGGATAATACCAAGATGTTTTCCATTTGTTAATCGCGGCTATGTAGCCGTTGGGTGGATGTCTTGGGTGCGTATTATCCATTTCTTTGAGGATTCTTTCTCTTGTCGGGTAGAGATCATTCATGAGATACGGCGAGTGGGATTAAGTCTGTTTGCGGAGCCGGATCAGGGGCGGGGGCGAGTGCTGCATCAACTGCCGCCACCTCTTCTTGGTGCGACATCGCTGTGGGAGCATCTCGTTGATAACCGTATCCGTCGACGATTTCGTCCCATTCCTCCGCATCAGTAGCATCAATGACGGCGCTATTATGGTTGCCGAATCGGGTTCCTCCATAGCTGTGCGCTTCCAGTTCGAGTGCGGCGTCTTCTTGCGCGTCGAAGTGAGCGCGTACTTTTATGGATTCCGTCATCTTTTCTTCAAGGGTATCGATAAGGGTGATGCCTATTTCTGAGATGCTGTTTTGTAGGTCGTAAGCGTTATCCTCCGCCATAGAAGAGATAATCTCCATGATTTGGTCGTTGATGTCTTCGCAGACGCGATCGCCCATGCGTTGGAATGCTTGCTCCCGTTCTGTTTGGTCTGAATATGGGATGCGGTCGGCAGCGTCTTCCAATCGTCTTTCTTCCGCTTGCATAGCCGCGAGTTTTTTCCGGCGTTTGCGTTCCTTGCGAGATATATGTTCGACGGGGGCAATGGTTGTGGCCGCCAAAGAAGTCTTTGTTGAGTGATGATCGTAGAGCGTACGGGCGGGATACGGGTAGGTTACAGGAGGCGGCGCCGGGCGCTCTACGAAGGTCAATGCGTATTCTTTTGGCGCGATGGTTTTGTCTTTTGTTCGTTGGCCGAAATATGCGGCAAGGTTAAGTACCTCGTATGTTTTTGGCTGGATGACCCTCGGACCATTCTTCATCATGGTGTCGAAGTAGATGTCTGATGCGATGAGAATGCCGTCTTTGGTTTCGAGGAAATCAAGCGGGTTGTGATCATCTCTTCCGTACATCAACGCCAGCGGTTCATGGGACTTCTTGTCGGCGCGCAGTGCGATGAATGCGGCGCTTCCTTCGATGTCCATCTTCTCAGTGATGCCTTCCAGAAAGCGGGCGAGTTCAATGGCGAAGGCTTCAGAGTCATTGAATGTCCGATAGGCAGTTTGATATCCCATGGTCGTTTTCCCCTGTTCTCGTTCTGTGGTGTACGCGTAGCCAAGGTCTCCCGTATGCCTAAGGTGGAGCGCGTGGTCATTACTGATGACGCCATTATGGCAGATGTAATAATCATGTTTGAGCTCTTTGTGGGATACGAGAATGGGGTGCGTCTGGCTCATTTTATTTGGAGTGGAAGTCGGCTGGCGATGATGGAAGATGCCGATAGGCGCCTTTGATTGATAGAGATCGAGGATGGCTTTTGTCGTTTCTGTTGCTCGTTTGATGGCAACGCCTTCTTTCGCGATCTCTATGAGTCCGAAGCCTTGGATGCCCCGGTCTTTTTGGTCCTGGAATTGATTTAAGATTTTGAGACCGGCGACTGCGTCTTTGTGTTTAGGGATGTAGGCGATTATTCCGCACATAATTAAAGTGCCGACTGCTCATTTATTAATACTATGTCTTGCTGTGTGAGCAGTGTATTGGCCTCGCGGGCGTGTTCCTGGAGGATGTCATCCATCTTTTGCGCCTCATTATCTTCCCTTTCTTTTCGCTGTCCGACGGGATCGGCGAATTCAGAGAGAGGTTTGAACATCATGATGCCCGCCTTCTCAATATCAATGACAAGGCTGATGAGAGATTTGACGTTATTCTCGGCGCGGATGTCATAAGGGATGCCGATGAGGATCTGGTTTTCCGGTTTCGGATTCACTCTGCCGGTCTTGGGATCAATGCGCAGGCGCTCGAGAATTTTCTCATTGAAGCGTTTTGCCATTCTTTTGCATGTCGTGTCCGTGGCGTCGTGGTTGCTATTCTGCGGTATAGAGAAGAAGTGCCCGTTCGCCATGTGCATCACTGCGTAGCCTTCAATCCCTTTCTTGAGCCCAAACAGGAGATACTCATGTTGGAGTTTCCAGCTGAATGCGGCGATCCGTTGCGTGATGGCATTTGCGAAGAGAGCGACATTGTAGTCTTCATTGAAGGGGATATCGAATGCGTTCTCGATGCTTGCGAGTCGTGATGACTTGAGGCGTGCGGCGACTTTTCTTTGGGACAAGAGTTCTCGTTTCAATGGCTGTTTCTTCCCGTTGCCGAAGTGCCAGCCGTCGCTGAGATTCCATCCGCTCGCTTTCTTCATTTTGATGACTGCTTTGGGGGAGAGGATGAAGTCGACTTCGGTCTGGAATTCTTTGTAGAGTTCGAATTTTTTGATGAGCGCACGCATGCCGCGCATGAATGCTTCCTCGACGAGTATGAAGTCGGAGAACATCGTTTCTTGGATGGTAGTAATTTGATTCTTAGTTTTGAGGATGGCGGGTTGCCGTATGAGTAACGCATTGTTTTTGAGGATCTCGTGCCACACAACGCCGATATATGCTATCGTCGCATATGCGATAGCTTCGCTGGTGATCCATTCTGAAGATAGCCCGCGTACTTCGATTGTTTGCTGTAAATTGTTTTCTCCGCGCATTGCCCATCGGAGGTCATCAGGTTTTCCGTATCCGGCGCGCAATCGTCCGACGGAGGAGATACGATGCTCGGAGGCGATGATTGGCATGATGAATGTGGAAATCAGCTTCTCAATGCGATTTGATGTGAGAGTTTTTGGCGTGTTGCCTTCTGTGGTTGGTGGGATATTTAAGTTGGTGGGGACATCAAGATGGAGATGGCCTCCGATTGGCGCTCCAATGGATAATGTCGTGTAATCAAGAAGCGGGATGTTGGCGTGCATAATCTCAATCAGCCTGCCGAGTCGTCGCGTAAGTTCAGCGGGTTTATTGCTGGGCAGCGGTCGGAACTCTCCGGTGGAGTCTGCTCCATCCCAGCCGATCTCTCCATTATCGGGGATAAAGTATCCCATACTAAGTTTCCTGATGTGTTTATTTTTGAGAAAGGAATCAATGACCGCTGAGGCGTGGAGCGCTCGGCTTCCATGGAACATGAGAAACTCCGGATCGGCGCCTATCTTGAAAGGGAACGTCTTATTCATGTCTGGCGCAAGCATTGTTTTGTGCATGGGGGATTTAATTTAACTAATCTCGTCTTGTTCTGTTTCACGATCGTTTGCCAACATTACGACACGCTCGAGGAGAGATGCAGGGGGATAATAAGGAGGAGGGGGCTGGGGCGTCGTTTCCTCGACGGTAAAGTTGCAACGCGGGCATATTCTGAGAAGACTATTGGTAGTATCTTCATAGGCGTGTTGGCAGCGGGGGCATTCCAGTCGTAGCGTATTACGGCCTTCTTCTCCCATGCGTGTTTCATTCGTTTCGAACCTTCGATGATGATTCACCGAATGCATGAATTGGCCTTCTCCTTCTGGAAGCGCTTCCGGGGAGACGCCTGCTTGTGATGCAGAGGTGATTGAGGTTGAGTTGGTATTGTTGCGTATTCTTTCTATTGGTGAGTCGGGTCTGACGCCGATGTTATCTCCGAGGAGTCTTGCGTTCTCGCGGGTTGCTTGGATATGACGGTCCCATTGCTCGTTGATTGTTCTTATTTCTGCATTAGTGAGTCCGTGTCCGCAATGGGGGCATTCGTAAGTTCTGTCTTCTGTGTCTTGTATATCTGTTTCTTCAATTTCTGCGTTGTCTTCATAGAGCGGGAATCCTTCGGTGCCATGCTGGTAGCCGCTGATGTTTTCTGAAAAGCGGAGTTCGTCGAGATCTTCATTGCAATGAGGGCATGAAGGTGGGTCAGTATTAACGGGTTCTCTGGGGGATGGTATTATTATCTGTGCGCATCGGGGGCATTGTGGATACCGATGGTGAGGGAGTTGTGAGAAGACTATATTGCAGTTGCTGCAGGTAATTGGCGGCATGATTTATTGTCTCATCCGGACGAGCCAGCGTTCGCGGGTGCGTTGCGCAGATTCTTCCGGCGTGGGTATTTTAATGTCGTATTGGGGACTTCTTTTTTCTTGTTCGACCAGATGTTGGATGTGTTGTAGGTTTTTGAATTGTTTGCCGTGCCAGGTATTCATCATAGGAGAAGAATGCCTTCTTTGTTATCGCGCTGCCGATAAGGGTAATATATTCTTTAGCCAGATCGTCTTTCGTTATGGTAATCGTGCTGTTATCGATGTGATTAAGAATACGGAGTTTGCCGTTCTTTAGTAGCGTTACCGTTTTATTTGATCGCAGGCCGTAATTGAGTAGCAGGAAGAATTCATGCGGCTGATGGTCTGCGATGATGGCAAGGAATGCGTCCATGGTGATTGGCGTAGGGGGTTTCTTTATTACCTTGATGCGAGCAAGTTCCTTCTTATAAGCTGTCGTGAACTTCTTGGATTTGAAGTCCTTGCCGAAAACATCTTGGAAGGAATGCGTTTTGATGGTTTTTTTCATGATGATTTATCCAAATTGAATTGGCTCTTTATGCTTGATCGACCTTTCGCAGGCGATTATCCAATGATGGAGGCGACTGCGGTAATATTGTTCGTCTTCGTCCACGTCTTTGAATGAGCGGAGGCCTTTCTTTACTGCTCGGAGTCCTTTGAGCAGTTCGCGGGCGCCTTCGTATTCGATGACGCCGTCGCAGTCGCTGTGCATCAGTAGGATAAGCAGCCCTTGTCGCGGGTCGTCGTCGTTGAGACGTGCGAAGGAAATGTCGTCTAAGTTGTCGGTGTTATAATTAATACCGATTTGGTTGGCGAGCCAGCAGCGGAAGGCGTGAAAGCCGTGATAGCTGCCAGCTCGGAAGCCGTAATCGGCGACGCTGATGTCAAGTCCCATGATTATTCTTTTAGTAATTTAGTGGGGATATATACCCAGTCGGGCATTTCAGCAAGCGACCTTTCTCCGTCATGATCCTCTTTCAAGAAAATAAGATGTTCGACTTCTATGTCTTCCTTTATTTGTGGGTAGAGGTCTATCATCTTGCGGAGGGCGAGCGTTTGGAATTCTTCCCATGTGAGTTTGAGTTGTGCCACGGTAATTTATTTTAGTTAGGTGATTAAACTCCGCCTCCTACGGTTTCTGCGTAGCGATAGTGTTTTTTTGAAAGATTTATTTGGATTTCTCCTTTAGGGAGGTGGATATAGATGATTTTTTGGCCCATTATGTCTGGGTAGTATTTTATGTTTTTGACTTCTTTTATAAATCGTATATTATGTTTATTAAACTTATGGTTGTCAACTTCTTGTTTTGAACAGCGTTCTAATTCTATGAGGAGATTTGGGAGTTTTACTAATTGTTCAATACCGTATTGGTTCATCGTACTATTTATTTAACGATACTTAAAGTATGTCACTATGTATCCGGTGCCGAATATGATTCCAAATACGACGATGATCATGCCGATGAAGAGCAGGGACGTCTTAAAGAGGTAAGCAGGGATATCGCAGATATTGAATTCCCGGATGGTGTAGATACAGAGTTCAGTTGTCATAAGATTTAGCAGTCGCCATTGGCATAGGCGATGATAGTGCCTCCTTTAAAGCCGATGGGACCGGGGGTTAATGGGATTTCAAAGGGGTCGGTTTTTATTTGATTGCTGGATCCCATGCGGTTTTCATTTCTTGCGATTTGTTTTGCGGATTCTATACTGTCTGCGAGAATGATGAGGCATGCGGAATGGTCTGCGTATATGTTTTCTTGATCGGTGAGTGTTTTGTTGGCGGTGTGGATGTTGGTGGGATCTTCTATTCGTAGGACGAAGTGTCCTGTTTTTTCCTCGATGTATGTGGTTAAGTCGTAGTTATTTTTTAGGTATTTATTAGGTATAAGTATTTCTATTTCTGCGAGATCTTGTGGTCTTGATAGACATCCTTTTAGTTCTTTTTTATGATTTATGACTATTAAGGCTTTTATTTTAGTGTATTCTTTTTTAGAGAGGGTGAATTCGGAGATGTTACTCATAATTATTTCTTTTTATGTTTATCATGTGAATTCTATGGTTATTTTTGTTGGCATGCCCGTTTCGTCGTAATAGCCGTAAACCGGGTAGCGTCCATCGCCGATATAGGTGGAGGAGACAACGCCGAAGCCTCCGATACCAGAGACAAGCATTTCTCCGCCGTGCTGCTCTGAGTCGTCTGTTATCTTACATGTGCGGGCGTAATGATTTGTGGTGCCGTCTTCCGGATGCGCTTCTCCGTCCTGCCATTCTCCGAGATAGCAGGGATCGACGATGATGACCTGCCCCGAGTCTACAGAGATGTGTCCGATGAGTTTCTTGGTGAGTTTAAGCATGAATGGGTTTCCTTAACGATTCAATAACGCCGGGATAGACATCTGATTGCATCATGCGGATGCATGATTCAATTGCTTCGCTTCGCGTGCTACCTTGTCCCGCGTAGCTGCGGGTATCATTGGGGTGCGGCGAGCGGTGTTGATAGGCCATGTAGACGCCTGCGTCTTTGATGGGTACGATGATCATAAGATGGTAATTAGTTAATAAGGGGTATTGATGGCTTTGCATCCGTTATATCCTAAGAGAGTGAATTGACAGATTTCTATAAATGAGTGATTAAGCGGTTAATTTATCTGCTTTAATTTTTATAGTAGGGAGGCTTGTGTAATGATTGTAGCTGACTGTGTGATCTTTATCGTGTTTTGCGGTACGGATGAGGAGTAAATTATACCAGTCATTAGGGTAATGGCGGATGTCAGAGGAGGAGATATAGATGATTTTGGTTGTTTTATTATTTTGGAAGAATGCAGAGAAGTCGAAGTGTCCTCGGTTGTAGTTGAGGAGGGTGTAGCCGATCATGAGTTTGCGTAGTTCTGTTTTTATTTGACGGCTAAATGCGGCGAATTCAGGCGTTAAGCCGGATGAGCTTTCGAATTCATAGTCGATCCATGCCTTGATGTTATTAGGCATGTTAGTGGCGTGTGCTTCTTCGGCTTGTTGTCGGAGTTGGTTGGCGCGTGTTTCAAGTTCGTCGGCTTCTCGTTGTAGGGTCATGTAATGATTCATTCTTCTAAACTTTATTATTTTCATAAGAGATTAAATTGTGTTGGTAAGGTTTTCGAATGGCAGACCTTTGAATATGAATTGCGTTTCACCATCGCCTATGCGATAGGTTGGTTGGAAGAACTGTTGGAAGAGTTCTTTGAGCTCGACGAGATTCATTTTACCTTGATTTTGTAATGCTTGGATAAATGGTGCGGGCATATAATTGAAAGGTTAGTGATGAGTAATTGATAGGAGGTTTTATGATAAGAGATAGGCGATTCTGAAGATTGCCGCCATGATTAATGGAATTAGGATGGCCTGGATGGGGAGCGCATAAAGCAGTGTTATCAAGGTGAATCCGAGAATGGCCATAAGCGTCATCAATAGGATGTTTTTTGCAGTATTCATAGCATTGAGTATGAGGTAATAAGCAATAAAAAAGCCGTCTTCAGAGGTTGAAGACGGCTTTAAGACGGCTGTTGAGACGGCGTATCATTACGCGGCAGCTGCGGCGACTGCGACTCCGCGGCTACCTCGTTGTCGTGCCACCTCGGTGTCAACGACGGCTGTAGGTAGGGAGATGGCGACGCGATAATCGGCATCTCGTTTCCCTTCACGTTTCTTGTTCTCGAAGAGCACGAGCTCTGACATTGGGACGAGTGTGATGTGGAGGCCGAGGTTGCGATCCAAGAGGATGCGAAATTTCGGCTGATTGCCTTGTGCGGTGGCGGAATTATCCCACATGCGGCCGATGCCGAGAAGCTTTGTGGTGCGCTGTATGGGTGCTACGACTGATGCTTGTACGGTTTCAATAGACATAAGTTTGTTTGATTAAGGTGAATAAGTATATGTATGATGTACAGAATCGCCTTACGGCGCGTCATTAAATCTCTCGGCTTGTTTACGATGCCGAGGAACGCTTGAGTCAGGCATAGCCTGCGACGAGATTGGATGCGATCGACCATGCACATCCAATAATCAATATCACAACCCAAGTAATACCCGCCCGCCCCGCAGGGCGGGCTCTTTCTCGGAGGGCATGAGAGCCGTGGTGAAAGAGAGGATATCCAATGGGATACCCAATATGAATATCACAACCCAAGTAATACTCGCCCGCCCCGCAGGGCGGGTTTGGGGGGAGTGGTTTGACTTTTCGTGGGTTTGGAAGGGGGGTATGGGTACGGTAAGAACCTGCGCCCGCGCAAAAAAACACCTTGAGTAAAACCCCTTGACGATCATTGTCAATATGCCATCATTGATGGATGATTATTATTTGTCACTTCTGCGGAAAAAATTTTAATTGGGAAAATACCCATAAGTATCGTGGTGGGAGACGGCCGATCTACTGCTTAAATAGTTGTAGTTCTAAGAATTACTGGCGCTCTCTTCCTGCAGAAAAGCGGTTTACTTCAAATTGGCATATCCAAAGGCCGGACGCCATATTGGTGGGCGAGTTATGGAAAGGTATCCCAAATGAACCGTATGAAGTAAGTTCTGTGGGACGCGTACGAAGGGCAATTGACTCAAAAAGACTTCAGGGTGGAGTGTCTTACCCATGGGCAAGGATCTATGGTATATCCCCCTCTGCGATCGATCATAGACATGAACGTGGTGATCACGGAGCAGATCTTATCAGGCCAATGAGACGGTATATCCGGCAATCCCGGCACCCACTGCATGTCACCGGCAATCCCCGTAAAATCCCTCTATAAAACCATAAGAACCGCCCAAGAAAATTTTCCAAAAATCCACCGCGATTGATCAGGTGATTGGGACGGAGGTACAATGGATGGTATAACTTTGTGTGTCGATTGCCACGCACGGCGGCATCCAAAATTATCATCATTTATTTTATCCGCTTAAAAGGTCAACAATAATATGTCTACTCTATTTGGAAAGCCGATTGGACAAGTGATCAAACACCCCGGCGCCCTGACCGCGAAGGCCAAGTCTTCCGGCGGCATTGCGGCGTATTGTGCCAAGGGTGGTCTTGACACGCATTCAAAGCGGCAGTGCGCGTTGGCTCGTACGCTCAGAAAATTTCATAAAAAATAATTATTAGGTAATAAAATTTGATATGGTGCAGGCACCTCTGCGGTGCTTGCTTTTTTTATTACATTCGTGTATAATTGATGTATGGCAGAAAGAAAATTAGTCACAATTCAAAAAATAGAAGAGGTCCAGCCGATTGAGGGTGCTGATAAGATTGAGAAGGTCCGTGTTCAGGGCTGGTGGGTGGTTTCAAACAAGGGTGAGTTTAAGGAGGGTGATCTATGCGTATTCTATGAAATTGACTCACTTCTCCCGGACATCGAGATGTATGCCTTCTTGAAGCGTGGCAGCACGCTTAAGCGGATGCTTGTAGATGGGGAAGTTAAGGTAGGTATCAGGCTCAAGAGCATCAAACTTAAAGGGCAAATTTCGCAGGGGTTAGTGCTGCCAATTTCACATTTCTTTAAGAATGAGAACGGACATATTGATGATTCTTTCTCAATGAATGTCGTGGGGACTGATGTAACAGAGGAATTGGGCGTCATTAAATTTGAACCCCCCCTTCCCGCCGAACTTGCTGGTAAGGTGAAGGGATTCTTTCCTGGGTTCATTCCTAAAACTGATGAGGAACGTGTTCAAAATCTTGGAGATATGATCCAGCGTCATCAGGGGATCCTCCTCTATGTTACAGAGAAATTGGATGGGGCTTCTGCCACCTATTACAAGAAGGATGGTATCTTTGGTGTCTGTTCGCGCAACCTTGAGCTCTTAGAGACCGAAGGTAATACGATATGGGCTGTAGCCCGTCTTCTACGGCTTGAGGAACGAATGCCGGATGGTTATGCTATTCAAGGTGAACTTATAGGGGAGGGGATTCAGTCCAATCCGCTGAAGATCAAAGGGCAGGAATTCTATGCCTTCAACGTATATGAGATTTCCATAGGAAAATATCTTGATTTTAGTGATCTTCATAATTTTTTGAGGATCAAAGGAATTAAAATGGTCCCCATTATTAGTGATATTTTTAGGCTTATGCATACGGTAGAGGAATTAATTAGGATGGCGGATAATCCAAGTCTGATTAACCCGTTGGCACTTCGTGAGGGGATTGTCTTCCGGCCGCTTACTGAAATGCGGACCATGATGAACGGGGTGGAAGGGAGGCTTTCCTTCAAATCAATTTCAAATGATTATTTGTTAACACACGAACAATGACTATAGCGACCACGCCTCGTAATAAAAGAAACGAAGATTCCCACATTGATGAAGGGGTATGGGATCTTGAAGATCTTGAGGACAAAGTGATTAAGCCGGCGCAATGGGGACAAGTGGCGCCGAAGGTTTATAAAGCGTTTTCCGCGACACATTCAAAACTCCCGGCAGGAGTGTACGCGATAACCATGGAACGTAATGAAGAAACACCCCTCTATATCAAGAGTGACGTTAAGAATGATGCGTTGATTCGCTTTAAGGGTTCCTTAGGCGATCAGATTATTCGTGAGATCGATACTTTCTGGGAGAAACGAAAGAGGTTCGCAGAGATGAAGTTTCTTCATCGGCGTGGGTATCTTCTGCACGGGGGCGCAGGGACGGGCAAAACGTCCCTCGTACGGCAGATTGTTGAGGTAGTGGTTGCTGACGGAGGGATTGTGCTGCTGTGTGAGAACCCGAAGTTCTTCAATAAGGGACTTGCCGTCTTCCGTCAGACGGAACCTGACCGGAATCTGGTGTGTGTCTTTGAAGACATTGATGCGATCGTGAAGCGTTACGGGGATGATGAGCTTCTCTCTATTTTGGACGGGACGAATATGGTAGATAGGGTTTTGAATATCGCTACAACTAATTTTCCAGAAGTTTTAGATAAACGAATCGTCGCGCGTCCGCGCCGGTTCGATCGGATTATTAAGGTAACTTCTCCAGAAGAGAGTGTGAGATTGGAGTTTTTGAAGAACAAATTACCGAAAGGCGAGGATATCGACAATTGGATGCGCAAGACGGAAGGACTTTCTTTTGCGTCAATCGCAGAGGCGATCATATCTGTGTGCTGCCTGGATAATGAACTTGATAAAACCATCAAGATTCTTGAAAACATTGAGCATAACCAGCCTTCTTCAGAAGAATCCAAGGGGAAGGTCGGGTTTGGAGCGGTAGCAAAGGACGACGACGATGATGATGATGATGATGATGTCAATCCAAGATGATGGGAGATTTGCAAGGTATGGGAGGTCGTTACTCGGCGCTGCATTATATGGGATGATGGCGGCGCCGATATTATTATTGGCCTGGTTTTTTAGCAAGTTATGAATCTTATATTTGTTGATTGTGAGGCGACCGGTCCCTGCTTGGGGAAGGGCGAGTTGACTGAATTTGGGGCTGTAGCGTATCCATCGCGGCAGTCATTTCGTGGCGTCTTATATGGCTCCAGGCCATCAGTAAATCCAGTATTAAGCGAGATATTGGGTGATAAACGTGATCCGGTAAAGGTTTTTACGGAATTTGAACAGTGGTTAAATCAGTTTGAAGGGCGTCCGACGTTTGTGAGTGATAATCCGGCATTTGATTGGCAATGGATTAATTATGGGTTTCATCATACTCTCGGGCGCAACCCATTCGGTCATTCTGCGCGTCGAATAGGAGATTATTACGCTGGACTTTGCTCTGATTTTACAAAATCCTCTCGGTGGAAGCATCTTCGTATCACTCGTCACGATCACAACCCGGTTCACGATGCATTAGGGAATCTGGAATCTTTTGAGAGAATGCAAAAAGGTGAGCGGTGAGTCTTTACTGCCTCACCGCTTGCTTTTTTTTGAGGATGGAATATAATAACATCAGATATGACTCATGGACGGGAGAAAATAAGTTCCGTGATTGCAAAAATGAGAAATGAAGGGAAGACCCAGGTGGAGATCGCGAAAAGATTCGGAGTGACGCGGCAATGGATCCAGCAGATTGAGAAGCGGTTGTTCCCTGAGGGGCGCCAGGGGATGCGGAGGGTGCCACGGAGGTACGAATTCATATGCAAGCAATGCGGGAAGAAAGAGTGGGCGTCGACACAGAGGAGATCCTTTTGTAGTCGGGCGTGTTTTTTTGCGTCTCGACGGAAGGTGCGTTCTCCTAAGGAGTCTTCGCGATTGTTAGGAGAAAAGAAGCGGCGGGAGCGTGAGCGGGCCGCGCGTTATTATGAGATATTTAAGCAACGACCGGATTGGAGAGAGATTCTACGGATACGGAATAAGAAATATAGTAAGTAGGGTGTACCTTAAAAACAATATCGAGTGGGACATTTTGGGCGATGAAGTCCTCGTTGTGAGGCAAGAAGCCCCTGAAGACATATGTTGAAGTCTAATTATGAGATCGAAGTGCTGGTCAACGGCAAGCCGTTGAAAGAGTTCATTCACGATTCAAAAGTCTATGTTGAGGGCCGTAAAGGGACAACGTTCTCATTGCGTCTTCGCAATAGTTCGGGCCAAAGGAAGCTGTTCACTCCTTCTATTGATGGTCTTTCTGTTATGAACGGGAGTGAGGCGAGTTTCAGTTCGAGTGGCTATATTGTGAAGCCATATAGCGCAGTCACGATTGATGGATGGCGTATGAGTGACGTTGAGGTTGCGCAATTTTATTTCTCCGCTCCGAACGACTCGTACCGGAAGAGGATGGAGAAGGGGAATAATCTTGGTGTGATAGGATGTGTTGTCTTTTCTGAAAAAGAAAAGCGCCCCATGTTCATAAATATGCCGTGTCATTATTATCGTAAGGCTACGTATTGTTGGGTGTGTAGAAAATACCATTGTCCTTGCAATGTCTGCTTTAGTGAAACCACTACATCCACATACCCCACAACATACCCCACAGAGTGGATAAATATTGCTGTTTATTCAACGCAAGCAAATGCAGGAGATGTGATGGCGACTTTAAACGCATCTGCAGGAAATCATCAAACGCAGGTGAACGCGTTTTCCATGAGAAGTGTGAGTCAAGATCTAGGCACAGGTTGGGGTGATAAAAAGAGGAGCGAAGTGGTCTCCGTGGAGTTTGATCGCGAGGGG
>OBEQ011079054.1_pt1 | contig 20488 bp, 25 predicted proteins | sample 1670901 | NCBI WGS metagenome assembly OBEQ01 (sample SAMEA104232315, study PRJEB22302) | groundwater metagenome | biome: forest; feature: aquifer; material: groundwater | place: USA | collected 2011-08-07 | depth 5.4 m
ATAGGTGAAATCAGGTATAAAATTCTTAAATTCAGAAGCAGTGAGACCGGTTGTGGCCTTACACATCCTATCTGTACGCAGGGCAGCTTGGTAGTACATATCTAAACCATAGCATATTTCTTATTTCAGAACAAGTCTATTTTTCTTAGTTCAGGATTTTGGATAAATCTTGACTTTGCAGATAAACTTTGCCTTTGTCTATATTCTTTGGTTGTAAACTTGGAGCCTGGAAAACGTTTTAGATACTCAGCCGAAGTGAGATTGTGTTTTCGGTTAATATGCGTAGCTAACACAGGGAAACTTTCACCACAAATTTGACATTTTAGTAGGCTAGGATCTTGTTTTTTCATGATACTTTCTTGGTTATGCCTGTCTTGGCTGCCGAGCAGGGACTCGAACCCCAATTACCGCATTCAGAGTGCGGTGTTCTACCTTTAAACTACTCGGCAATATCCGATATATTTTATGTGTTGCTACCTCTAAAGTCAATTAAATGTCTAAATGCTTCAACTTCTTTTTTCTTGCGAAGTCTAATTGCATTCTTTCGGACTTCGGGTCTATAACCTAATATTTTTAACCCTTCCTCGACAGCATTTAATAAATGGCTATTGTTATTTTTAAACTGAAAATTGTACGTGCAGGTGGGCAGATGAATAGACAAAGATCCTTCCGCTTCAAAAAATCCTTTTAGTAAACTAATCATGTACTCTTTTTCTTTCCAAATCCATTCCGGAATTTTTATATAAATTCCATTTCTGTTGCCGGTTGGTATTTCTAATCTTTGTGAAATACTGTTTTGGTATATACTTATTCTTACCGCGTTATGTCCGTTAATCTTACTTATTGTTGGTTTTTTATTAAATAACTTTTCGGTAATAAAAGAGTACCTATTAATAAAATATTGATTATTAGAATTACTTACTATGATTAGTCTTTCTGTGCGGGGAAATTTACCAATATTTCCATCACCAAGAACAACTCCTATATATTCTGCTAAATCTTTGGACGGAGAAAATGCAATACTAACATTAGGAATTTTTCCCAGAGTTCTCATTTTCTCCCTCCATTTTTTAAAGTTATCCATGCCTTTACTTTTCATGGTAAGGGAGGTTTTCATTATACTGGGATGGGTATTTTTGGTAAATCCTTTATTCCAAGACATACAATAATCTTAGCAGATTATTTTCATTTTTACTACCATTAGACGACTCGACAATGTAGTGCAATTTTACCAGAAACCCCACACCCTTACAATGAAAAGAGAGTTTAATTTTCCTATCCATGCAACCCTGCCAGACATTTTTTGTTTCCTAGCACTTGACTTTGTGGCACAATGAGATACAATATACTTAGGACATGATTGTCGTAAAAGGTCTTATCTGGGACGACTGGAATAGAGAGCATATTTCAGAACATGGGGTTTCAATTCAAGAGGTCGAAGAAGTCTGTCATGGGACGTTCCAGGCAATCGAGAGCTATCGAAAACGACTGCAACTGTCCGGAAAAACAAAGAAAGGGAGAATATTAACAATCATTCTCTCTCCCGAAGATCGAAACCTGAAACCATATGGAGATAAAATCTATTATCCAATAACAGCTTTTGAGGAGGTGAAATAATTATGGCTATTCCTGATAAATCAATTTTTAAAGACAGAGAGAAAGAAGCAAAATTTTGGGAAGAAAATTATAAGGAAACCTGGAAAAGTGGCAAATCTGTAAAAGTTACATTTGCCAAAAATTTATCAAAGACACTCAATATCCGTTTAGATCCAACAACAGTTACTATTGTAAGAAGTCAAGCAAAAGCAAAAGGACTGGGTCCAACGCAACTCATTAGAATGTGGATTATGGAAAAAATCGGTGGAAAGAGTATTTATCCAACAAGAATATAAAGGCAACGCTGCAATAATAGAAATCTTTCCGTTATAATAGGTGGAACAGAGCTTCTTTAATTTATCATAGAAATTGAGGAGTGAAGCTCACCAGCATATGACAAATAAAAACAGGTGTGTATGGGCAACAGATGACTTTAACATTGCATATCACGATCTGAAATGGGGCGTGCCAGTCCATAACGACACAAAACTTTTTGAGTTCTTGATACTTGAGGGAGCACAAGCAGGACTTTCCTGGACAACAATTTTAAAAAAGAGAGAAAGCTATAAAAAGGCGTTTGACAACTTTGACTATACAAAAATTGCACGATACGATGCCAAAAAAATCGCCTCTCTTCTTGCAGATAGTGGTATTATTCGAAATAAACTAAAAATAGCAGCAGCAATTAAAAATGCAAAAGCATTTCTTAAAATACAAAAAGAATTTGGCAGTTTTAATACATACATTTGGCAGTTTAAAGACGCAGATGCAATGAGTAAAGATTTATTGAAAAGAGGATTCAAGTTTGTCGGTCCAACAATTTGCTACGCATTTATGCAAGCCGTCGGCATGGTAAACGACCACCAACCCTACTGTTTCCGTTATTACGAAGTAGGGTAATTACATTTTGCTCCTTGCATATTCCCCTGTAAATAACCACAATATATGTAGGGCTTTTAATTCCCTGCCACGTGACAACACCAAAATATCATCACAAAAGAAAAATTGGCATTTTCTGGGGAAGATTTATTAAAATCCTTACGAGAAAGCTTATTGCAATTTTGGCAGTTGGTTTTTTTCTTTTCTACTTTGGGGTAGCATATGCGCAAGCTCCGGTACATGCTCTTATAAATCAGATTACCAAACCCAAACCTATTTCCCAATCTTCAAAAAACTTACCTCCCGATGTGCAACAAGCTTTTCAAAATCAAGCAGCGCAAGATATTAAACAAGAACAAGCAAATGCACTATTAACAATCAGTACTATAAATACTTCCCAGACTCCTCAAGAAAATACAGTATTCCAAAATATTTCGCAGACCATACAAGAAATAACAACAACCAACCCATCGGTTCGGGCAAAAATTAAAATCAAAAGAATTGACAGCTTAATTGCTCAGTTGCAAAATCTCCTTGCAACAGACAAATCTGATAAAGCGATCGACCGGGCTGTTGGCATAATTGCGCAAATTGGAGACCAAGCAAATCAGGTGGCAACAGATCCAAAAGTCCAAACAGACCGAGAAGTTTTAGCCCTTCAAATCGAACAATACAACAGACTTCAGCTAGTCTTGCAAAAAATAGAAGATCAATTACCTATAACTGGTTATGTAAAAATCGACGATGCACGGGAAAAATATTTAGTAAGCGGCGCAATAGCGTCTTTAAATGCTGCTCCTAATTTGGATGCAGTTCATAACATTGCACTAAAAGTTGTAGCAAGCATTGTCGGTCCAGACTTTGCAGAATTAAAAGCAATCGAAATTTTAACCGACATAAAAAGCGGTTTAAAACCACAAGCACAGCAAAAAGTAACAGTACTCGAAAAACAGTTAGCAGTGCAATTCGAAAAAAGAATGCTCTCACTTCCACCTACTGTGCGAACCAGAAAGCTACAACAGTTTATTAATTTTTCGTATGGTAATCCTGTCAATCAGGTAAAGTCCTTCTATGCTATGCAGGATTTTCTGCACGACCGTGATGTAATATTAAGCATAGAAAGTCTGGAAACGCTAAGTTTAAAACAGTTAGAAAATCGCGTTTTTGCAATACACGATCCGCAGACAAATGCTGCGTTTCTTAAACTAAGTCTTAAGACTCCGGAAGATCTCAAAGTATTTGCACAAATGCAGCTAGATATTGCCGCATCGGGCGATCAGAAAAAAATCGATCAGTTTGCAAAACAAATTGCTGCCTCGCAAAACACAGTTGTCGATATGTTTGGCAGCAATACGCAGTTAGACTCATATTTTGGCGATGCAACAAACAACGCAGATCTTTTGGATGTTTCAGTTACCAGCCAGCTTTCAGATATACTACATAATTCTGCTAAAGTAAGTCCCGAAGTAAAACAGAAAATCGCAGGAATAAAACAAAAAAAGATACAGGGATTTGTAGCAAATATTGCTAAAAACGGTTTTCTGACGCAATCAAAACCTGGTTATAATCCTGTTCCTGACAATGCCGATGTACGAATTCTTCTACCCGCCCCTGCTGCGCTTGGTTTATTAGAAAAGCTCATACACGAGGTTTCAAGTCAGGATGCATCCAAAATTGTTTTGGCGGAAAAGGCCAATACAAGAATTACTGCCAACCATTTGCTCTTGCAAGTAAACGACCCCCAAACATTTAAGCAGTACAGTCAATTTATTGTCAATACTCCCCACATAAAACAACTTGTTGCACAAAACGTCGGGAACAATTTCTTTACCCTACTTGCGCAAAAGAAACAAATTATCGACAAACAAAGCGCAATTGACGATCAACAGTTGTACGAAAAAATGCAACAACTCGTTCAGTCGGTTTTTGTAAGCAAAGATAAAACTAATCTCGAGCAGATACTACCCACAAATATTCAGCAAGAAATTGCGGCATTAAAAACGGAATTGCCCGATAGAAATGTTCCCAAATTAGATACTCCAAGCGATGTAACACTCCCTAGTGTTGCATCGCTTCCGCAAGATGTACAAAATGCCCTTATTGCTTCGGCAAAAGATAAAATCGCAACTGATGCAAATAAAAATCCAATTAATATTGCAACCGAAGCAAAAGATCTGGGTGTTTCAGTGCCGGTCATTTTACCTGGTAACCCACTGTATCCAATTGTTGAAGTGGGAAGAAAAATAGAACTTGCTCTGCATTCAGATCCAATTTCCCGGGCGGAAACATTAATTAAGCAAGACAACGAAAAAACACTGGAAGCAGCTGTTTTAATAGAAGAAAACAAAAGTACTAAAAATGTTGCCACAGCCATTACGACATTGCAGTCTGTTGCTTCAGATTTTGATCTGCTTTCAAAGAAAGCAGCAGAAAATAAAAATAGCACCCAAAACGAAAGCGCAAAAGTTACCGAACTGGTCGATGAAATTATCAATACAGGTATTACCAGGCAAACTATTTTGTCACAAATAGAAAACAAGTTGCATGGAAACGACTTTGTCGCGGTAGAAAGTATTCGGGCAGATGAATTAAAAGATGGCACCAATACATTGTTATCTCTGACAAATAACAATGTTCCACAGCTTACAAACAAGCTCGAAAGCGCAGTGGACCGGGGTTCAAATACTGTTGTCAACGATATAAAAGCAGTCGAACTTTTAAACGAAATTGCCAGAACGCAGCCAGAAAGTGTCCAAACGGTTTTACAAAACTCAGAAGTTACAATTGCCAAAAAGCTAGATAGCTCGCTGTCCGTGCTTACGCCACAGCAAAAAACCGAAACGCTTATAACATACGCAGAAAATACTACTGGAAATCCGGTTCGCCAATTTGAAGCGTTAGAAATTGTAAAAGATGTTATGACAAACCCGAAAAATATTATTCTTGTGAGCCACATGGAAGACAAAACAGCGCAGAATTTGGAAGAGCGAATTTCCGAAATTCCAGACGCCAATTCCGAAAAACAATTTACTAACACGGTCATTGGTGGGGAGCCTCAGGATTTAAAAATTGTTACAGAAATTGCCGACCGAATAGCTCCTCCAAAAAATGCGGGAATAGTAGAAGAGTTACCAATTGTCCAAAAAGTTGAAGATATCCAGGTTATCACAGAACAAAATATTGTCGATTCATACAAAGATAAACCGGAACAACTGCAAAACGCAGATTTTTTTGACAACCCAACGCTTACAAAAACTCCAGACGTTGTCGATATCCAGGTTGCACAGGATATAAACGCTGTTTTGTCGCAAACTCCAAACGTTGCGCCAGCAGTTGTTGCCGTTGCAAAAGCAGAAGAGGAAAAAATTATCGATACGTTTGTTACCAATGTTTCTAGTCCCAAATTTACCGTTTCTACACAAACATCCGCATCGGCAGAAACAAATACCCAAACGCCTGCATCCGCGAATATAAGTGTTCTTGCAGCGCAAACAGTCAGTTCAGTTCCGGACACGCTACAAATATTAATCGATTTAAAAAGCGAAGCAAGTCCAGTGGAACAGGCAAAAATTAATACCGCAATTACCGCAGAAGTTGCAATCATTCAAAATACACTAGTCTCTCAAACCAGCAATGCAGCAACCATACAAACATATGTTTCCCAAATACAAAATAATCCCGAAGTCGCACAGGTTGTTGCACAAGTTGGCGGACAATCTTTGCAACAAACAATTATCCAGGCAGAACAAACGGCTGCCGTGCAGACAGCAGCAGATCAAATACAACTCCAAACAACTGTTTCGCAGTTGCAGCAGGAAGTGTTTTCCCAATCAAACAGTAATCCTTCACCAGCACAACAAACGCTGCCTCAACCAATCCAGCAAGAAATTCAACAGATCAAACAAGAAGTCCCCAAAGAACAAATACCAACAATCAATGTAGCAACCGAAACAACCGTATCCACAACGGTAACAGCACAGCCAGTTGATACAACCCCAATTGCACCCCCCGTCCAAAATGCACCGGCCCCGGTACAAGAATCAGCGCCTGCTCCTCAAGCCCCAGCTGCGCCATCGGCTCCCGCACCAGCAACAGAATCTAAACCAGCCGAACAACCAGCTGCCCCAGAAGCCCCCGCTGCTCCGGCAGCACCAGGATTATAAAATATGAAAAACACAAAAAGAAGGAGGTGAAAATATGGGAATATTAGAAATTATTATTGGTGCATTAGTTGTTTTTTGGTTACTTGGATTTTTCCTGCATATAGCCGGAAACCTTATTCATATCTTATTAGTTTTGGCATTAATTTTAGTAATAGCCAGACTTTTAGGGTTACATATCTAATATAAGACAGTAATAGTATAAGCACTAGCAAAACTGTCTTAGTAGATATATAATCTTCTAATCATGAAAATTGGGGTGATTTTGGGAAGTACTAGAAAAGTTCGGCGGGGAGAACGGGTTGCCAAATGGCTTATGGCCAATTTGCCCAAAATTAACAACGTTGAGTATGAGTTGCTCGATCTTCTGGATTACCCCCTTCCTTTTTTTGACGAAGAAAAATCTCCAGATAGTTTGGAAAATGGATATTCCAATCCGGTTGCAACAAAATGGGCGGCAAAAATTGGGGAAAAAGACGCCTTTATTATAATTACTACCGAATACAATCATGGCCCGGCAGCAGTATTAAAAAATGCCCTGGACTATGTGTATAAAGAATGGAATAAAAAGCCGGTTGGATTTGTCAGTTATGCGTCTGGCGCAGCTGGGGGCATTCGGGCTGTAGAACAACTCCGAACAAATGCTATAGAACTCCAAATGGCACCAATCGCAGCTGCAATACATATTGCTCAAGTTCTTAAAACATTCGACGAGCAAGGAAACATGTTAGAAGGAAATTACGACAAACGCCTTAAATCTTTTATAGAAGAGCTATTATGGTGGGCAAATGCGTTAAGCGCCGCAAGAGAAAAAAATTAGCCTCAAATTTACCCTCAATTCAAACTACATACGGAAACTCTGGTATAATTGCCATACAAAGACATATGAAAAGGAAAAATTGGCCTACATTTGGAAAAGAAACATTGGTTATGGGCATCTTAAATGTTACCCCCGATTCGTTTTCCGATGGTGGAGAATATTTTAATAATACAGACAAAGCAGTGGATCGGGCACAACAAATGATTGCACAAGGCGCAGATATAATAGATATTGGTGCCGAATCCACCCGCCCAAATGCAGAAAGTGTTTCTAAAGAAGAAGAGTTAACCCGGGTTATTCCTGTTATCCAAAAAATTCGAAAAGTCTGTGGAGAAAACATTTGTATTTCCATTGATACATACAAATCGCACGTTGCAAAAGAAGCAGTACAAGCAGGCGCAGATATGGTAAACGATGTTAGTGGGTTACAAATGGATAAAGATATGGCAAAAACTGTTGGTATGCTACAAGTACCTGTGGTCATAAACCACATGAGAGGTACGCCGCAGACAATGCAGAAAGAAAAAATTGCATACAAAGACGTCGTAGCAGACATTATTTCTTTTTTCCAGGAAAAAATAGCCCTGTTACAACAATCGGGAGTTACTAAAGAAAACATTATTCTTGACCCTGGATTTGGTTTTGGAAAAACCGTTACGTATAATATACAAATACTCAAACGGTTTAACGAATTTACAACACTTGGTTTTCCAACCCTTATTGGCATATCCAGAAAAAATACCCTGGGCATTCTTTTGCAAGAGACATTCAAAACAAATGCTCCACTTCCAATAACCGACCGATTGGAAGCAGGTCTTGCTGCAAGCGCTATTGCCGTACTTAACGGAACAAATATCCTTCGTACCCATGATGTGCTACAAACAAAGAAGTTTCTCAGTGTGCTCGACAAGATAAAAACATATGAAAACTAAAATTATTATAAAAAACATAAAAGTCTCTTGCATTCTCGGAGTAACCAAAGAAGAAAGACAATCTGCTCAAGAAATTAGTATAAGTATATATCTCTATGTTAACGCAGCAGTGGCCAGTAAAACAGACAATATACATGACACAGTAAATTATAAACAGGTGTATGACAAGGTAGTATTACTTGTTGAGAGATCATCGTACCGTTTACTCGAAAGTCTTGGAAACGCAATTGCCGATTTATGCCTTACCTATGCTGGAGTAAAAAAAGCTATTATAACGGTTGCTAAATATAATAGACTGCAAAAAGTAGACTATGTTGCCCTAGAAATCGAAAAAGAAAATGAATAAAAAAAACATAGAACTACTTATAAAAAAACTCCTTGTCGACTTGGGCGAAGACCCAAATCGGGAAGGATTACTAAAAACTCCCAAACGTTTTGCAGAGGTTTTAGATTTTATTACATCAGGATACAACCAATCACTAAAACAGGTAGTTAACGATGCAATTTTTGTCCAGGAAGTAAACAGTATGATTGTGGTAAAAGATATAGAATTGTACAGCACCTGCGAACACCATATGTTACCTTTTTTTGGTAAATGCCACATTGGCTACATTGCGCAAGGAAAAGTAATTGGGGTTAGTAAACTTGCGCGAATTGTCGACATGTTTGCAAAACGCTTGCAGTTGCAAGAACGACTAACCGAACAAATTGCCAATGCGGTTATGGAAGTACTAAAACCTTCGGGAGTTGGCGTTGTCATCGAAGCGCAGCATTTATGTATGATGATGCGGGGAGTCGAAAAACAAAATAGCGTTATGGTAACATCTGCTATTTTGGGTTCGTTTAGAAGCGACCCTTCAACACGCAAAGAATTCCTGTCCATTCTTGGAAAACAGGGATAGCTATGCAGAACACACAAAATGGTATATTTACCACAATAAAAGTTGTCGACACAATGCCACTTTTTCTTAAACAGCATCTTATGCGTTTGGGAATAGAAAACAAAAAAGATTTTGTCAAAAAGCAGATTAAAAAATTACTCCAGAAAAATGCCACGACCCATGCTGCTGTACGAATAAGTGTTTTAGATACAACAGAAATATTTTTCCATGCTCGAGAGCTTCCAGAAAGTAATCAGTTAGTATCTGCTGTTACCATACATAGTAATCAAAAACTTCCAACAAAAAAAATAATAAACAGAAGTATCTTTACACTTGCATTAAAAGATGCCAAAAAAATGAATGCCCAGGAAGTTGTATTTACAGAAGAAAATAATCTTTTAGAAACAACCATTGCAAATCTTATTTCGCAAGACAAAAACGGAAATCTGGTTACCCCAAAACTTACATTGCAGGGTCTAAAAGGTATCACAAGACAACTACTATTGGATAAAAAATATGTAATAGAAAAAGATATTCCAGTTAATATAACAGATCCATTAATTGCAGTAAATAGTTTGCGTGTTTTTGGCATAGAAAAACTAAACGGCACTGTTCTTGCAAGTCCTATGCCATTAATGAAAAAAGTGCAATTAATATTACAAAAAGAGGAGGAAAATTATGCGAATAGTTATTATAGATAACTACGATTCATTTACGTATAACATTTTTCAGTATATTGGGGAAATTACGAAGACCAAACCCAAGGTGTATTATAATGATCAAATTTCCTGGGAAGGTTTTACCAAACTCAACGCAGATGCAGTTATTATTTCTCCAGGGTCTGGAAATCCAAAACTGGCAAAAGATTTTGGCATTGCAAAAGATATTATTCAAAAAGCAAAACTACCCATTCTTGGCGTATGCTTGGGTCACCAAGGCATAGGGTATTTATACGGAACGAGTATAGAATATGCCCCGGAAGTTGCGCATGGAAAAATAAGCAACATATCCCATACTGGTACAGATTTATTTACCAATATTCCCCAAGGATTTAAAGCAGTTCGCTACCATTCTCTTATGGTCTCTGGTTTACCAACACATATTATCAAAACCGCTTGGACGAAAGACAACATTATTATGGGTATAAAACACGCCACAAAACCATTGTGGGGAGTACAGTTTCATCCGGAATCAATTGGTACACAATTTGGAAAAGAAATACTTACAAATTTTATTACCCTTGCCAAAAAATCATGAAACACCTGCAACTTTTTTATAAAAAAATACCCTGGAAAAATCCGCAAAATGTTTTTTTGGAGATACTAAGTAATCAAAACGATATGTTTTGGCTCGATAGCAGTAGAGCAGAAAAAGAATCCAGATTTTCTTATATGGGAAAAGCATCTGGTGTTTATTCCAATTCTGGTAATAAAAACCAGGATGTATTTTCTTATTTACAAAAGCAATTGCAAAAAAATCATATACATGCTATCCTGCCATGTAATTTTATTGGGGGTTACGTTGGCTATTTTGATTATGAATTACAAAATAGTATGTGGTTTTTTGTCGACAAGTTTTTCGCATTTGACCACTTAAAAAAAGAGCTATATGTTGTTTGTTTATCGGAAGACAAACAAAAAGCAGAGCAATGGTTTTCTGCATCGGCACTTGTCATTGCGAGGAAGTTTACCCTAAGCCAGTCGAAGGGCGGCAATCTTCCAAGAAGATTCCCACGCTCCGCTCGGAATGACCTTGTAGAGTCCCTTACATTCCAATTAGCAAGAACGCACAAGCAATATCTAAAAGACATTGCAACATGCAAAGAATATTTAAAAAATGGAGAAAGTTATCAGATTTGCTTAACAAATTCTATAACTACTTCTGCCGCCGTTAACGATGTGGCCCTATATTATAATTTAAGAGAGCTAAACCCGGCTCCCTTTGGTGCATTCTTAAAACACAACGATGTTTCTATTCTGTCTTCGTCCCCCGAACGTTTTTTATCTATCGATACACAAAGAAATATCGAATCAAAACCAATAAAAGGAACAATAAAACGTTCAAAAAATAAAGAAGAAGATAAAAAGTTAGCGAGTTTTCTTTTACATAGCGAAAAAGACAGAGCAGAAAACCTTATGATTACCGACCTGGTTCGAAATGATCTGGGTAAAGTTTGTAAAATCGGATCTGTATATGTACCACATTTGATTACGCTCGAAAGTTACGAAACAGTCCATCAGTTAGTTTCTACTATCAAGGGAAAATTACGAGATAATGTTTCTGAAGTCGATTGCATTAAGTCTTGTTTTCCCGGCGGGTCAATGACAGGCGCCCCAAAAAAAAGGACAATGGAAATTATTGCAACACTCGAAAAAAAACCTCGCGGTGTCTACTCGGGTGCTCTGGGTTTTATAAGTTTAAATGGCGCCGTTGATCTAAATATTGTTATTCGAACAATTGTAAAAAATAAAAATACATTGTCCATTGGGACAGGCGGAGCAATACTTATGCAATCAGATCCAGAAAAAGAATACCAGGAAATGCTTTTAAAAGCAGATGTATTATTGCAGGCAATTGTTCAAACAACAGGGGCAAAAAAGTATATACTCAAAGGAGGGTAAACGCATGCATACAATTTATGTAGCTTTAGGCGCAAATATTGGGAATAAAAAAGAAACTATAGAAAAAGCAATAACACTGCTTAAAGAAAAAGTGCATGTACAAAAAAGTGCACCGATATACGAAACAAAACCATGGGGCTACATTGCACAAGATAATTTTCTCAACACTGCGCTAAAAGGAACAACAAAACTATCTCCCCAAGATCTTTTAGTATTTATAAAAAACATTGAAAAAAAACTAGGACGAATTAAACGGTTTAAAAACGGTCCCAGAGAAATAGACATAGACATTCTTTTTTACGATGACATTATACATAAAAATAAAGATCTGCAAATCCCACACCCTAGAATTGCAGAACGAAATTTTGTCTTACAACCGTTACAAGACATTAATCCAGAGCTCATTCACCCCATGTTACAAAAATCAATACGCCAACTTCTGCAGGCATTACCAGAATCATCTGATATAATTTTAGTGTGAATATTTTTACAAGCATAAAATCTATTCCTCGAAACGTTTTTTTCCTGGGACTGGTCAGTTTTTTTAACGACGTGTCTTCAGAAATGATTTACCCGATTGTTCCCATTTTTCTAACATCCGTGCTTCATACACCTTTTGCTATTGTGGGACTTATAGAAGGAACTGCCGAAGCAACAGCAAGCATTGGTAAATTTTTGTTTGGAGCATATTCGGATTATGTACAAAGAAGAAAACCATTTGTTATCGGTGGATATTCGTTTGGAGCAGTATCAAAAATCTTGATTAGTCTGGCATACTCCTGGCCACTTGTTTTATTTGCCAGGTTTATCGATAGATTTGGCAAGGGCATGCGAACAGCAGCCAGAGACAGTTTATTGTTAGACAGCGCAACAGAAAACAACAGAGGATTTATATTTGGTTTTCATCGCGCTTTCGATAGTTTAGGAGCAGTTGTTGGCCCGCTACTTGCCCTTGGCTTACTGGCAATACTCAAAGAAAACATGCGGTTAACTTTTTTTATTGCTTTTATTCCAGCATGCATTGCTGTTGTATTATTATTTTTCTTTGTCCACGAAACAAAAAAACCAGATGCAGAAAAAAAATTCCATTTCAAAAAATTTCGGTGGGGTTTATTGGATAAAAAACTAAAGTTATTTCTTTTTATTAGTTTTCTTTTTTCTGCCGGAAACAGTTCCGACGCTTTCTTACTGCTGCAGGGGAAAAACCTGGGACTTACGACAACACTTGTGGTACTTGCATATGTTTTGTACAACATTTCTCAAACCACGTTTGCTACCCCGCTTGGAAAATTGTCAGATACTATTGGTGCCAAAAAAGTATTTTCTTTTGGCCTGATTGTATTTGCATGTGTTTATTTTTTCTTTGGAATAATTCATTCTTCTTTTTGGCTTTGGGTATTGTTTCCAATCTATGGTATTTACATTGCAGCAACAGATGGAGTATCAAAATCATATATAGGTTCATTTATAAATAAAGAGGAATCGGGAACATTTTTTGGGGCATACTATTTTATAACTGCAATTGGTACGTTTTTGGCTTCTGTAATTGGCGGAATATTATGGTCTTCCATAAATCCTTCTGCAACGTTTCTGTATGGCAGTGTAATGGCGCTACTTGCCTTTATTGTTTTTACCATGTTTCAAAGAGAATTTACCAAAAGATAGTAAAATTACTGCCTGCACATGGACTTTTAGCCTCGTTTTTGGTATAATCCTCCCCCATGAACACAGACAAAGTTATGTACATCATTCCAGGCTACAAACATGTACCAACGAATAAAGCATACATTGCAATTGCAAAAATGCTAAAAAACCAGGGATATCGCACTATTCTTGTTAAAATTCCATGGAAACAAACAACAATTTCCGAAAATACAGCCTATTTCTTGAAACAGTACAAAAGAATACAGACAAAGAAAAAATATATTCTTGGATTTTCGTTTGGTGCAATGATTGCATTTATTGCTTCCACAAAAGTTAAAACATCTGGCCTTATCCTTTGTTCGTTGTCACCCTATTTTAAAGAAGATATTGCAAAAGTAGATACCGATTGGATTTCGTCTTTAACAACACAAAGATACGAAGATTTTTTGGGACTGCGCTGTTCCATACTTGCCAAACAAATAAAAACAAAACAAATTCTTATGTTGTATGGAGCAAAAGAAACAGGTGCGCTAATTAAACGGGTAAACAAAGCATATAATCAAATTTCGTCAACGCATAAATATTTGTTTCCCATACAAGGAACCGAACATAATATTGGGGACAAGCGATATTTATATTCAATAAACCTTGCAACCCAGACATTGTTATAGAATAAGTTTCGGAGTTGTCATTGCGAGGAAGTTTACCCTGAGCTTGTCGAAGAGTCATTCTGGCTTTTGTCCAGAATCCGTTTTTGGATTGAGAAATTAGCGTAGATAGTTTACAATACTTTTGTTAATGAAGGATTATGCAAAAATAAATAAAAAATGGTGGAACGATGTAACACTTATTCACTCCCGATCCGCATTATACAACCTGGAAGGATTTAAAAAAGGAAAAACAAGTTTAGAATCCATAGAACTCCAAGAACTTGGCAATGTAAAAGGAAAAACCATGTTACATCTTATGTGTCATTTCGGCATGGACACATTGTCGTGGGCAAGGAAAGGAGCAATAGTTACAGGGGTAGATATGTCTAATGATTCCATAAAGCTTGCAAAAAAATTAAGTAAACAAATTAATACTCCTGCAACATTTATTTGTTCCGACATTTATAAATTGCCAAAAGTATTGGACAAAAAGTTCGACATTATTTTTACGTCATATGGCGTACTGTGTTGGTTATCGAATATTAAAAAATGGGGAAAAATAATTAACCACTTTTTAAAAGAAGGCGGTATGTTTTACATTACAGAAATTCACCCATTCACAAGTATTCTAAGTTACGACTTTAAAATTATTTACAAATATTTTAAAAAAGGGCCGTACATAGATGATTCATCCGGAACATATACAGACTGGAACGAAGACGTAAAAGGGATTACTTATGAATGGAGTTACACCATAAGCGACGTTATAAATTCGCTTATTGAGCAAGGACTAAAAATAGAATACGTCCACGAGTTCCCTTTTACCATGTATGACCAATTTCCAGGATTTATGGAAAAAAACGAAAAAGGACAATATGTATTAAAAAATAAAAAAATCCAAATCCCCCTGTTATTCTCCTTAAAAGCTACGAAATAAATTTTAAAAAATCTTCTTTGGTTTTAATATTGTTACGTAATACTGCTTTGTAGATATCAACTCCAGAATATTTCCCTTTATAATCTGTACTTTGTGTTAGGGCATATTTTATATCCAAAATTATTCTTCTTTTTTCTGGCGTCATCAAAGCCAAAAATTCTTCTGTCATTTTTGTACCACGCGGCTGGTTTTTTTCCAAAAACCACATGTCTATGTCCCACCTTATTTTTGCACTTTTTAGTGTTTCTACAAATTCATCTTTTCCAACGTATGTAATACCAAGATATATTCCTAAAGGAAAGCTTTGTGTGTATGGTTTTGTATTATCGATAACTGTAATATCTAAACGAGGAAGAGAAAGCGAGAGAAATTTTTGTGCGGCTTCTGTAACAACTTTTTTTGAGAGAGTGTTGACAATTATTTCTATGTCTATATCTCGCCTGGTCATAACGCCCAATGCCAAACTGCCAATTATATTTGGCCTTCCATACAACAAGAGCGTTTCTATTACCTGCAGTTCCTCCAAAACCTGTTTTGCTTCTGCTTTTAGTTTTTCTTGAAACTCATTTATATTACTGTCGATTTGCATGTTTATCAAAGTATAGCATAGAAGACGTAACAAATTAGCTTTAGTCAATGCAATTTGCCTATTGTGTTTTCGTTGACATTATATGAGATAATATATGTATGAAAATAGACTTAACCAAAATATATAAAAAATACAAAGGTTTATGGGTAGCTTTAGATAAAAATCTAAAAATGGTTATTTCCGCAGATAAAAACATGCAGAAAGCATATAACAAAGCTCTCCAGCAGGGACACAAAAAACCCACCATGTTTAAAGTGCCACAAAATAATCTTCCTTATTTTGGATTATTTTTCGGTCATGAAGCATAAATTCTCCTACGCTAAAACGGGGATTTGGTACCGCCCCATAATACCAGTGACTCTGCGATATAATAAAATAGAATTTAATTATTTGGCACTGCTTGATTCCGGGGCTGATTTTAATATTTTCCACGCGGATGTTGCAAAAATATTAAAAATTGATTTATCAAAACAGAAAAACTTTATGGAATTTAGTGGAATAAAACAAGGAGCCAAGGGAAAAGGATATTTTTTCTCGATAGATGTTGGTGCAAACGATCAGTTTAAAAATACCACAGTAATTTTTTCTAACGACATCTCTCAAGATGGATATGGTATTTTAGGACAACAGGGTTTTTTTAATAACTACAAAATTAACTTCGATTATTCTAAACACGAAATAGAAGTAGAAGATTAGTTTAATATACCAACTTTTACTTTCATACTTAATTCATGCTTAATGCAAATTTTGTTATTTTGGGCCTCATTATTAATTTCTTTGGCAATATAAGTTATATACGAGATACCTTGCAGGGCAAGATTAAACCAAACAGAGTAACTTTTTTTCTTATGCCCTTTGCAGCGTTTTTAGCATTTGCTGCAGAAATAAAACAGGGAGTAGGAATCGAATCATGGATTGCATTTATGTCCGGACTACTACCCCTTACTATATTTGTTGCTTCTTTTGTCAATAAAAACGCATACTGGAAAATTCGCGCTTTCGATATTTATTGTGGGCTGCTTTCTTTTATTGGACTCCTGCTTTGGTATATAACAAGTGTTGGAAATATTGCAATTATGTTTGGTATTATAGCCGACGGTCTTGCCCTACTTCCAACAATAAAAAAAGCATGGACTAATCCAGAAACAGAAAGCGCCTACCCCTGGCTTGCCTCATCAATCGCAGCAATAATTGCTCTTTTATCTATACAAACATGGAATTTTCAAACATATGCATTCCCTGTTTATCTTATTTTAGCAAATAGCATTGTCTTCCTGCTAGTAAAATATAAAATTGGAAAACATATAGACTATAAAAAGAATTAATGATATTATCCGCTTATGAATAAGCTTATTTCTATTAACCCTTCCACATATAGCGTTCTTGGGAATGTCTCTGTGTCATCTAACAAAGACATTGTCGCTGCAGTTAAATCTGCAAACATCGCAAAAAAAGAATGGAAAACACTGGGGCTTAAAAAAAGAATTGTATTATTAAGAAAAGTTTTAGAAAAAATTTCTCAGAATAAGGAACACTTAGCAAAATTAGCAACAAAAGAAATGGGTATGCCAATTACGCAAACCAGAGCAGAAATAGAAAGCGCAATGAGATATTTTACATGGTACCTGGATAATGCCTTAAAATACTTGTTTCCTGAAATAGTATACGAAGACGAAAAAACAGTGCATACGGTTTTTTATGAGCCGCTAGGCGTTGCTGCAGTTATTACCCCTTGGAATTTCCCTTTATCCAACTTTATTTGGGGCGCTGGACAAAATTTAGTTGTTGGAAATTGTGTTATTTATAAAACTTCGGAAGAAATTACTCTTTTTGCAAAATTACTTGAAAAAATAATTAAAAGCGCCGGTCTGCCTGAAGGAGTATTTACAGAAGTATTCGGAGATGGAAAAGTAGGAGATTTTTTGGTTCATCAAGATATTAACCTAATATGCTTTACAGGCAGCACAAAAATTGGTCAATATCTTTACCAAGTTGCCGGAGAAAAATTTATAAAAGCCGTTATGGAACTAGGTGGTTCTGCTCCGGGAATAGTTTTTCCAGATGCTAATTTGAATCTTGCTGTTACAGACATTTATGGTAACCGGTTTGTTAACTGCGGGCAGATGTGCGATGCCTTAAAAAGATTAATTGTTCATGAAAAAATATTTGATAACGTTGTCGCAAGATTACAGAAACATATTGCATCGGTAAAGGTTGGGAACCCAGAAGATGAAGCAACAGATATTGGTCCCCTTGTTGCAAAAAGACAATTGGAATTACTAGAAGAACAAGTAAAAGATGCAGTTTCGAAAGGAGCAAAAATAATTATTGGTGGCAGGCGTCTAAAAAATGCAAAAGGCGCATTTTATGAACCAACAATTCTGACAAATATTACAAGAGACATGAGGGTATGGCAAGAAGAAGTTTTTGGTCCAGTATTGCCAATACTATCTTTTAGAACAGAAGAGGAAGCAATACGTCTGGCAAACGATACAAAATACGGTTTGGGAGCATATGTTTATACGAAAGATGCAAAAAGAGCACAAGAAATAGCTTCTCAAATTGATTCGGGAATGGTAAGCGTAAATGGAGTAAGTTATGTAAAGCCTTGTAGTCCGTTTGGTGGATACAAATATTCGGGCATAGGACGGGAGCATGGAAAATTTGGTTTTGCAGATTTGACGCAAGTAAAAGTTGTTGCAAGAGAAAAATAATTTTTACCCTCAAGTTAATTTATGGCTTTTTTTGTTTATATTCTCCAGTGTTCTGACAACACGTATTATGTAGGGAGTACAAATAATTTGGATAGGAGGTTGCATGAGCATAATACTTCCAAAAACGGCGCACACTATACCAAAATTAGAAGACCGGTTGTTTTAAAATATTCCGAAATAGTTTCTACATTTGCCATGGCCCGAAAACGCGAAGCAGAAATCAAGCGACTAAAAAGAAAACAAAAAGAAGCTTTATTTTAAAAAAGATCTAGAAGATTTTTTTGATTGTGTAGGTAATTTTGCCGGAAGGAATAACAATTTCTACCTTTTCTCCCACTTTTTTCCCTGCAATAGCAATGCCAATTGGAGAAAGTAAAGAAATTTTTCGCTTCGAGGGCTCTGACTCTAAATCCCCAACAATGTTATATACAACCTCTTTATTTCCACTAATGAGTGTAACCATGCTTCCAATATCAACATATTGAGAGTTGTTTTGTCCTTCTATAACAATTGCCTGTTTTAATGTTGCGGTAAATCTTCGTATTTGGGAATCAATAAAAGACAATTTTTGTCTGGCTGCTTTGTAGTACCCATTTTCGCTTAAATCCCCCATTGCCCTGGCTTTTTGCAAATCGTCGACAGCAAATTTTCTCTGACTTTTAATTTCTTCGTAGTCTCGTTGTAATTTTTCCAAACCCTGTTTCGTAAACCGAATCTGTTTCATAAGTAATACAATTATACTATAATGGTATGTTATGGGGACAAAAAAAAAGAAAAGATATAAAAATCTCCCAAAGAAAAACCCAATTGTGTTAGCTCTTCCCATTATTGTCATTTGCCTGCTTACCACAATTGGAGTTTTATTGTATATAAAACATATAAACCAAAATAAATATAAATTCGAAACGCCAAAAAACGAAGTGCACAAGCTACCAAAAGAAGCCATGCGACAAATAAAAGCAGCAACAACAAGCGCAATTGTTCGCGTACCAATTCTTATGTACCATTACGTTGAATACGTTCGGGATAAACGGGATACTATTCGACAATCATTAGATATAACACCATTTATTTTTGAAAAACAGATTACTACGCTGCAAGACGCGGGATACACCTTTATGACAGCAAAAGAACTGGCAGATGTGCTAGATGGAAAAAAGGAATTACCTGAAAAGCCAGTGCTGCTTACCTTCGACGACGGCCATTGGGACTTAGATACCGATGTTTTGCCTATTTTAAAAAAGTATAACGTCAAAGCAACTGCATATATTGTACCTGGTTTTCTTAACCAGTCAGATTTTTTATCAACAACACAATTACAAGACGTTGTAAGTAGCGGACTTGTGGAAATTGGCGCACACACCGTGCACCACATGTGGCTAAAAGGACGATTGCTTACAACGGTACAAAAAGAAGTTAACGACAGCAAAACAATGCTCGAAGAAACGCTGCACATTCCAGTAGTCTCTTTTGCCTACCCATATGGAGCGTTTGACCAGCAAGCCGAAGACGTAGTAAAAACAGCCAAGTTTACTAATGCAGTTTCTACAGCCCCAGGAATAATGCAGTCAACAACTAATCGCTACTTTCTTTTCCGTCTTCGCCCCGGCGGCAGAACAGGCAAAACCCTTCTTTCTTTCTTAGAACAAAAAACATTTACCCAATGGTAAGTCCGCATTTATATATCTCAAAAACGCACAAAATAGGTTAATATAACAAGTTACTTTCCGGTTTATATCGAACCATCGTCAAGCAAGATTTTAACTATCATGGTTCATATAAGGAGGTATTATGGGAACCTGGAGGCTAGAAAATGTCTGTAGATGTTAAAAAGGCCAGTTTAAAAAATTCTATTTTTCTTCCCCATACAATTCTTCATGGGTTCCAAGGACATGGAAAGTAATTGTTGTCTGGGTTTCACTTTCACGAACTTTAAATAGTGCTCTCCAGTCATCAGTTACGTTGATACTGTTATAACCTGCATACTCTTCTTTTAAAGGATGGTTTCGGAGTTGCGGATGATGGGAATTTTCTAAAAACAATTCGAGGGTTTCCCTGAAGGCAA
>OBEQ011716576.1_pt1 | contig 20488 bp, 18 predicted proteins | sample 1670901 | NCBI WGS metagenome assembly OBEQ01 (sample SAMEA104232315, study PRJEB22302) | groundwater metagenome | biome: forest; feature: aquifer; material: groundwater | place: USA | collected 2011-08-07 | depth 5.4 m
CCCATCTTCCGCAGTTTGAGATTTAAAAACTCATAAAGTCAGGCAGTTACGCTTCAAACTATGTGATTTTCTCCACTACATTTTCAATTATCTTGGGTCTGTTGGGCAGAAGTATTTTCATCCTCTGAAGGAGAACCTTCAGCTCTTTTGGGGGTGTAGAGACAACTCTCAGCCTTATGGTTTTGTCTTTTGCAGGAAGGACAACATCAAGTGATCTGAGTTCCCTCATCTCCTCTATTAGTTTTCTCGGCGCAGTGCCGAGTCCTGATGCTTTCATCCACTGCTGGAGAGTTCTCCACATAGCCAGAGACAGGAAACAAACAAAGATATGGGCTTGTGTTCTGTCTTGTTTCCGATGATAGATAGGCCGCATCCCAAGATCATGTTTTTCCGTTCTGAATGCATCTTCCACCTCGGTCAACTGAATGTACCTTTTCCAAATAATCTTGGGATCAGCCTCCTTCCAGTTGGTGCGCAAGATGTAGTTGCCGCCGCTTTGCAGCGCCCACTCGTAACGGTCTTCATTCTTTGTAACTTTGATTGACAGGCGTGTGGCTTTACCGGTTGCCGTTTCTGTAACCGTCACGTCAAAGAGCGAAGCAGCACGGCTGTTTCTCTCAAGAAGCCGTCCGATCCTGCGTTCCGCCTTCTTCTGGTCTCTGAGTCTTCCCTGCTCCGCCTGTTCTTTGAGCTTGTTAAGGCCGGCCTCCAGACGAACAACAAACCTATTCAGGATTGCAGCCTCTTTGTCCTTTCTGCCTTCTGAACGGCACAGCACAAAGGTTTCATCTTTGCCTTCGGGGCTTGCACATTTCTTTACTTCGACGCCGGGATGAACCTCTTCCCAGTCTTTTGCAAGAAGCTCTTCTTCAAACTTTCTTAACATAGACTTCGGCGTACCGATAAGATATCTTGCGCCACGCTTCTGCATGAACTCTATATTTTCTTCGCTTACCATGCCACGATCCATGACCCAGATCCGATTGGCTTTGCCATACTTGTTTTCCATAATCATTACCATTTCTTCCGTGGTGGTCACATCGGTACGGTTGCCGTCGAAGATCTCAAAGGCGAGGGGCAACCCTTCCCGACTCGTTACAAGACCGATACAGACCTGCGGACAATCCGGGCGGCTGTCACGACTGTAGCCCCTCTTAGCCTGAGGATTGCCGAGGGCCGTGCCTTCAAAGTATGTGGAGGTAATATCGTAAAAGAGAAAGTCGAAGGTCTCGCCAAAGAGTTCTCCGTAGCGCTCCTGAAGGTGCTTGCACAGGGCGTCTTTGTGCGGCAAAAGCGCATCCAGAGATCTATAGAGGCGATCGTCGTTTACTCTGTCAGAGGGAACGCCCAGCAGATCATCCAGCGCTGTCTTGTCATACCAGGATTCCGCTATCTGCAGTTCCGAAGACGGCGCGCAGAAACGCGCAACGGTGAGGATACAGGCCATTACCGACCAGGGGATTGATTCCCTTCCTTCAGGCATATGTTCTTTACAGAAATCGGCAAATCCGAGCCGGTGCCAAAGCAGAAGGGCAAGATAGATGTCGCCGAATCGGCGCAATCGCTCGACACTTACTCGATTGATATCCACGGTTGCCCATGAGGGCGGATCTTCTGTCTTTTCAAAAAGGCTGTCTTGTTGTTGAGACTTTCCGGTGAGTATACGCCAGATCTCTTCCCATCCGATCCGTTCTTCTTTGTCCAATCCAGGCAGTTTGCCGATAGTTGCTACTATTCTCTGCCGGGGACCTCTTGCGGTGCGGACCGATTCCACCAAAGACCAGTAATCGTACTCTTCTCCATTTACTTTTTTGCCATTATGCCGCAGGTACATGAAAGAAATTATGAGCTTTTTACAAGTCATCCGCAAGGGGGTTTTCTCCACTACATTTGCTTTTCAGCGTACCATGATCGTAGACCACGTATTGATGCGGTTTCGCCGTGTCAATAATCGTCTTTTTTGCGAAATTCAAGAAATAACTGCGGAGGGTGGGTTAGTCACAAGGGAGGCAATACTATGGGGCGAAAGAAGCATGGAAGGGAGGGTGGCCGAGAAGACCGGAATGAGCGGCCGGAATACTCCGGAAGCAGTCATCAATCACTGCATATATTTTTCGAGTTTCTGGAGTACCTCGATATGGAGATGTTCGGTGGGTACTATCCTGAATTCTATCCAGTTGTTCTCCTTCCCGACACTGTTTACAGGCATCGCAGCTGCAACAAAATAGGTGCCGTATTTGTTTTCGAGCCGCGGCTCCGCCCCATAAAGGAAATTCAGAAGCAGCCAGGCCTTCTGCTGCGACTGTAAACTCATCACCCTGTTCAATTCCGGGTCCTGCCCCAAAGGGTATCTAATGTTGACCATGATGAGACTGATATTCTCCCTGATGTCCTCATTACTCAGGGCGGAAAGAAACACTCGGCTTAATTTGTTCAGGGCAGCAGGGTCGAACCCCTTTGCATAGTGGCCGCCTTCAAAGAACTGGGACTGGTCCACAAGGATAGAGCCGGCCCGAAATTTGACGCCCTTGATTTCCTTTGTTCCGAATTCCTGCGACAACAGCTTGTTGATGCTCTGTGTGAACCTGATTTTGGGCTGGGAAATTGCCAGGGCCGGTTCCAAGAACCGCTGGATCTTGACCGCCCGGTAATAAAGCATTGCACTCAGGAGCAGCAGTCCAATAAGCGCCAGGCTCAGCATGGGACCGGGGGGAAGGATGAACTTTCTGATAGGACCCTTATTCATTATTGCAGCGCATCGTCCAATAATTCCAGGTTCTTTGCCGCGGCGTCGAAATCCCCTTCGGAAATCCCCGTCGGCTGGTGAATGGCCTGGTTTCTCAGCCTGAGCAGCTGATGAAACAGCCCCTTCCTGTAATTGCTGATGCGGTGTGTACGTTCCATTTCCTTCAGGCATTCCGAAAGGGAGGGGAAAGAGCGCCCTATCATGACGCTGGTAATAGTCTTAAGCCGGTTTTCAAGATAATGTCCAAGGAGGAGAGAGGCGACGACCCTTTCCCCGCTTCTATAGTATTCCCGTGCGTGCTCAACGGAGATGCCGCCTTCAAAGATACGGATGTTCTCGCTGGATTCGGACTCACCGGGCGCAATGTGCTGTATCTTCTGATACACCTCCAGGCACTTGTCGATCATGTCTTTCTCAAGGTAGGACTCGGCAAGGAGAAACAGCTCCCGTATGCTGTCCGCACTCTCCCTCTGCCTGTAAGCAAAAGCATATGCGCGCTGGAGGGCCTCGGTCTTGTCGTCCTTCTTATCGAGCACGTCGAAATGCCGCGCCCAGCGCTTTCCCTTTAACACATTGTCCTTCGTGAATCGGAAAAGTTGTTCCGAAACCTCGCTCTTGTTGAGCTTTCCGCTAATGATAATGATGTTAAGGGTCGGGTGGTTCTCGAATATCTCTGGCAATGCATCAATGCCCTCATTCATCCTGTCAAATTCTATATCCAGGGTCATAAGATCAAAGATTCTGGTCGTCAAGAGCTGTAACGCCTGTCTCACGCTGACAGCCTCGTGAAACCTAAGGTCGGGTTCCAAGGGACCAAGCGCCCTCGTGATTTCGAGCTTCAAGAGTTCCCTGTCTTCATAGTCGTCGTCGGCGATCAGAACACTAAACATTCAGGGCCTCCTCAATAAACGGCAGATTGATAATGATCTCGGTGCCCGCCCCGGGTGCGGTATATTCCTTCCCCACCCGGATCTTCCCCGCGTGAAGACCGACCACGTATTTCACGTAATATAATCCCTGCCCCCAACCTCCCCGGCTACCCTTTCCTTTATAGAAGCAGAGGTCTGCCTCGTGTTCGTCCATACCGGTGCCCTCGTCACGGAAAGACAGGGAAAGATACTGGCGTCTCACGTCGGTGTCCAGCAAACATGACAGGAATATGCGGGCGCGGGCCTGTTCGGGCTTTTTGTACTTTATGGAATTGTCTATAAGGTTTTCGAATACTGTTTTCAAAAGAGTTTGCGAGGCGGTGATCGCCGGCAGAGACACTTTGTCTTGAAAACTAAAATCCGCCAGATCGCTGTACTGGGCAGCCAGGGATTCCAGCATTGCCCTCAGATCAACCTTTGAGAAATCTATCAATGCCGATTCCCGCTCATCTGAGATTTTTTTAAAAATATCGATATCGGCAAACAATTTGTTCAGATTTTCATCGATCCGTACCCTTGACTCGACGGGGAGATCAGGGAGGAGATCCAGGCGGCGTTTGATACGGCCAAGATTATTTTTGAATTCGTGTCCTATCGTGGCGGAGATATAGCGGATGAATTCGTTCCGCCGGGCGATTTCCCGGTTCCTGATTACAAGAAGTCGATTTTCGCGGGCCCTACGCTGTTTCTGCTGATATACAAGCGTAAGGTAAACGCAGAGTACGGCGAAGGAACCTGTCATTACCAGGAAGGCATACTGCGACACCCTGTTGGACGCATCGAGGTGTTCCTGCATTATGGTAAGGCGCCACTCCACGCTGGCATCCGGGGGGACGGAAACAGGGGCTTTCCACGGCACGAGCCAGGGTTCGAATCTGTCGAAGGGCCTCACGAAGCTGTCCATATATACCATACCGAGTAGAAGCCAGATGAACCCCGTCACCATCAGCACCGAAACGTACCTGACGGCCCTGAGAACTAAGGATATGGACATATATTATTGTAACCGGTTTGCGGACAAACGTACAACACGTCGTCCCCCTTGCAGGTAATAGAGATTGCCCTGCGGCGCCCCGAACATTTGAAAGCCGGAAGGAATCTGTTATAATCTTCGAATGGGTATCATGCCAAAGGCAAGAATCCTTCTTGTTGAAGACAGCGGGGCACAGGCAAAGATTACCACGGGAAGCCTTGAAAAGAACGGGTATGAGGTAATCTTGGCGCAAGACGGCGCCTCGGCGATAAAGGCTGTTAAGACTGCTTCTCCGCATATAGTTCTACTGGACCTTCTCCTCCCTGATATGAGCGGCTTGGCGGTCTGCCGCTGGATAAAGGCGAACGACGACACAAAGGGCATCCCCGTAATCATGCTTACCGCAAGGGGCACCATTGACGATAAGGTTTCGGGCATTGAGGCGGGAGCCGACGACTATCTTCCGAAGCCTTACAACGAAACTGAGCTCAATATGAGAATTTATGCCGCATTAAGGACCACGGCGCTCCAGGATGAGTTAAGAGAGAAGAACAGACAGCTGAGTCAATTACTGTCGAAGGTGGAAGCCCTCTCTATTACCGATCCCCTGACGGGGCTTTTCAACAGAAGACATCTTGAGAGGGTGATTGAGACAGAATGGAAAAAGATGAAAAGATATGGACAATCCATCGCGTGCCTTTTAATGGACATGGACGATTTCAAGACGGTCAATGATATATACGGCCACAGTGCAGGTGATTCGGTGCTGGTGGAGATTGCAGGAATACTGGAGAAGAATCATAGGGAAACAGATACTGTCGCGAGATGGGGCGGTGAGGAGTTTATAGCTATTCTTCCTCATGCAGCCGCAGATCAGGGAATAATGGTCGCACAAAGGATACTGGCAAAGGTTTCCGGCCACAAATTCGCGCAGATACCGGAGAGGCGTATAACCGCAAGCATCGGTCTTGCTTTTTCCAGTGCTTCCTCAAGTACATACGAAAAATTGTTCAAAGACGCCGACGCCGCCCTGTATGAGGCAAAAAGAAAGGGCAAGAACAGAGTGGAAGTCGCTGCCATGAAATAGAGACCTTTTCACAGTGCGGATAAGTAGGAGTCTGATATCTTATAGTTCTGACGATTTTCTTTTTCTATAATATTTTCGAAATGTCTTCTGTTAAAAGGTCCCGTTAATGAATCCGTCGTGGCAAGAACTTCGCTAAGCGGCTAATTGTCCGGCTTATTCCGGAGGAATTACCCCCTACCCAAGTAGGGTAGACAGTTGACAGTGTCGGGGGTATCTTATTATGAATCTCTGGTTTTTTCATAATAAGGAGGATTTCTTGGAGGACCTGACAGAAAGAGCTGATAATAAAGCCTCCTATGACTTCTTAACCGGGCTTCCCAACAGAGCCCTTTTCTACGATCGTCTGACACAGGCAATAGCTCTCTCCACCCGTACTCGAAATATATTAGCCGTCATGTTTATTAGTGTCGACAACCTCAAGCTAATCAATGATACTTTAGGGCAGAGTTGTGGCGACGAGCTATTGAAGGACATGGCCGAGAGGATTAAACTTTGTCTTAGAAAGAGCGATACCCTCGCACGTCCCGGTAGAGATGAGTTCATGTTATTGCTCCCTGAGATTAGCCGTGCCGAGGATGCGGCGGTTGTTGCCAAAAAAATCTTCTCCTCGCTTGAGTCACCGTTTGTTCTTGAAAAACATGAACTATTCTTTCCTGTCAGCATTGGTATCAGCATTTTTCCAAATGATGGAGGGGATGCCGTAACCCTGATAAAAAACTCCTACACAGCCATGCAGCGTGCCGGCGAAACAGAGAAGAACATTTGCAAATTTTATTCGCAGGAGATGAATGAGAGGGCGTTTCATCGGATGATTATGGAAAACGGCCTGCGTTTGGCACTTAAGCGTGAAGAGTTCCTTCTGCACTATCAGCCGCAAATTGACCTTATTACCGGGGAAATAAGTGGTGTGGAAGCCCTTGTACGCTGGAAAAGGCCTTGTTTTGATATCGTATATCCGAATGATTTTATTCATTTGATGGAGGAAACAGGCCTCATCGTGGAGCTTGGCGAGTGGGTGTTGAGGAACGCATGTGCACAAAATAAAGCATGGCAGGAAGCCGGCCTAAGGCCTATACGGGTATCGGTGAATCTTTCAGCACATCAGTTTCACAAGCATGACATTGTACAAACGGTAAGCAGGGTGCTTGAAGAATCGGGACTCGATCCCGACTACCTTGAACTGGAATTGACCGAAAGCATTCTCATGGGAAACACGGAGGCTGCAATTGAGGCTCTTGAAGCATTAGGAGCAATGGGAATACAAATAGCGATCGATGATTTCGGAACCGGCTATTCTTCTCTCCGCTACCTTAACTTTTTTCCCATCGGCAAGCTAAAGATTGACGAGTCTTTTATATCGCCCATCGCAATGGGCGCTAATGATGGAGCTATTGTCAAGGCAATCATTGCTCTGGCGCACAGTCTGAATTTAAAGGTCACTGCCGAGGGTGTTGAAACAGAACAGCAACTTGCATTTCTGCATGAACATGAATGCGATGAGATGCAGGGTTATTTATGGAGTCCCCCTTTGCCGGCTGAAGATGTTCCCCGGGTTTTGGCGTCGGGAAAGGCTTACTGTCATTTTCAAAGAGAGCTTTTTATTGACGGAGTCCGAAAACAGCCAATGCAGCCGGAGCGGCACACATGGGATCTGAACAAACTGCTTTTCGTTTCTAAAGAAATTACGACAACCACTGATCTCAAGGATCTCTATCGGAAAATTGTAGGCGTTTCAAAGGACCTGCTCCGACTCGATTATTCGACCTTGATGATAATGTCTGATGACGGTAGACGTCTCGTGATCGAGGACACTATCGGCTTTCCAGAGTCGACGATAGGCTCATTCAGGCTTCTTGACGGACAGGGTCTTGCTACCCATGTGGTGGGGACAAAGCGGCCCGATAAGGTAATAGACTTCAGGAAAGAGGATCGTTTTGAGGTCCCTTCCATTGTAGTCCAAAACAACATCATCTCCGCCATCTGCGTGCCCATGATGTTGGAGAGCCAGACCTTTGGGGTACTCATAGGTCATACCCTCGATGCGAGAAACTTCAGGGACACCGATTTCTCGCTCCTCCAGCATATAGGGAACCTGGCTGCCGTAGCCATAAAGAACTCGATGAATTTGAGGGCGCTCAGGGAGAGTGAAGAGAGATACAGGGATTTGTTTGAGAACGCCAGCGATTTAATACAAAGTGTCGCTCCCGATGGCTCCTTCCTCTATGTCAACTCTGCCTGGCGGAGAACTTTGGGTTATCAGGACGAGGAGATAAAGGGCCTCTCGATCTACGACGTGGTTCATCCGGAATGCCATGCGCACTGTAGGGAGTTGTTCAGCCGTGTAATAGCGGGAGAAAGGCTTGATCGTGTCGAGGTCACGTTCGTGACAAAAGAAAGGAAAGCTATAGTAGTCGAGGGAAGTGTCAACTGCCTTTTTGCGGATAACAGTCCTGTCACCACCCGAGGCATTTTTCGCGATATCACCGAGCGCAAGAGAATGGAGGAGGAGATCAAATATCAGGCGAGTCATGATCTTCTGACCGGACTACCAAACAGAAAGCTGCTCATCGAACACCTCAATTATGCTTTACTGAGGGAACAACGCAATAGGGGAATGCTCGCCGTGCTATTTTTGGACCTCGATGGGTTCAAGGTTATCAATGATTCCCTGGGACATGCTGCCGGGGATCAGGCACTGAAGACAATTGCGGATCGTTTGCAATCGTGTGTCCGGGCATCCGACCTTGTTGCCCGCATGGGAGGTGATGAGTTCACGATACTGCTCTCGAATATATCAACAACGAGAGACATCCTGTCCATTGTAAAAAAAATTCTTTCTGCTTTGCAAACGGCACATACCATCGACAACAATCGCTTCATCATACCGAGCAGTATCGGCATCAGTATTTACCAGCAAGACGCTGCCGAAGCCGAAGGCCTTCTAAAAAAAGCAGATATCGCTATGTATCGCGCCAAACGAAAGGGAGGTAATAACTTTCAATTCTACAGCCCCCAGGAAGACGAAGGCTCCACGCACATGCTTCGGAAGAATTTGGACGGTTCCTCGGCATAGATCCATTTCTGAAGCCTTTTTTTGATCTGCGGCAAGTGGCCGGCTAACCTATTCGGCCTCCTCGAAGTTTTTAATGAACTCTCCTACCTGGACGCCCAGATAGATACATTTGACATTGTTCATGCATTCATCTGCGTCCATTTTCTTGAGATGAGTTGTAAATTCGTGGTTGCCTTTTGTTAATTTTATAATGTAGGCATTTTCCTCCCTGCTGAAGTCGAGGTCGAGTGATATCCCGCGTCCTTTAATTTCGGGATACATTTCTGCGATTTTGCCTTTCAACTCTTCATCCGTGTACGCCATAAAGACCTCCTATATTCGATTTATAAAAAACGGAGTGACTTGTTCTTCCCGCATCTGTAGGTCTCCTCTGTGGAATTATCTCTTCATCCTCATTTCCCCTTCCTGTTCAAAGTTTTGCCGCCAAAAGGCGATATTTTATAAAGTATACCTAACAATTGTCTTCTTTCCTACCATAGGAGGACCGGCAATTGCAGCTTATTAAATAGCGAATAGGGCGGATCCGGTGAAAATACAATTGGCATAATCGAAGATGAGTTTCTCAAGCGCGCATAACTATATAATTCCAGGGTGAGAATTCTACTGTGACACCGGTGGTACAGGTCAGGGACTTATTCGCTTTACGAGTTTGTTTAGGTCTGTATCGAAGGTAAAAAGGTGGTCACCGGCGGTCACGGCCTTGGCGCACAAGATACAGTCAACAATGTCAAGACCTTGCTCTGAGAAGAGGGACAGCGCCAGGATAAGCTCCCGCTGATCATCATTTGCAATTCCCTTATAGTGCAAGATATCGATGAGACAGCCCGCGGCACGGTCCCGGGGGACCTTATATATCTTCGTCAGGACATAGATACATTCGGCAACCACGCTTTCGAGGATAACGGCCCTGACGCCGCCGTTTTTTACGTTATCGAAGAATTTCTTTGCCTTCGCATGCAGCGTGGGCCCATCTGCAACGAGATACCGGACAACAGTGTTGGTATCAGGAAGATTTCTTGCCGGTCTTTTCACGGACAGCCACCTCCCACGCCCTGTCTTTCATCTGCCTCATGGACACTCCCGGCTTAACGTTGCCGGCATATTCGTTGAGTGAACCGGCAGCATCCCGCACCGGTTTCACCAAAACGATATCATCTTCCACCTCGAAGTAGACGGAATTGGCGTTGAGCTTTTCCCGAATTTTCTTAGGGATAGTTACCTGCCCCTTCCTCGTAATCTTGACCGCTGCAGTCGTCATCTTAATTCACCTTACCTTTCTAATTAGCATTACTTAATATAATAGTAGTACTTATTAGAGGTGTTGTCAATTACTAAAGTTTGTTCAGCGGCTGCCCCTTGCTCAGTTCCTCAATCACTAATATCGTCAAGCCGCAGACTCTCTAAGGAGGTTCTCGATTTTCACCTTCAGATACTTGACAAGCCTGAGCCTGTTGCCTATTTTCGTCAAACTCAAATACTTCGCAAGCCCTCTTGATTAAATGGACGCCAAGTCCTCCCGGTCTTATATCATCAAGGTCCCTCCCCTTTAAGTCCGCTTCCTGGTAAAACCTGCTATCGTTGCGCACGTCTTCCAGGAACAGCGGCTGAAGAGTCTCTGCGACCGCACCCGCTATGCCCTGTACTATTTCAAAAGTGCTTTCTTTCTGGAGGAGCTCGGAAGTCTTCTCGTTTTCACAAATCGACCCCTTGTACTCAAGCCTGTTCATTTCTTTGTTATAAAGCAGCATCGAGCATGCCTCCGCGTCAAGGTCACTCTTCGCTTTTTCCATGGCGAGAGATATGAGGTCATCAGGGTCGAGCGTTGATGACAAGATGGCAGACATCTTCATAAGTGTTTTGAGGCGTTCTACCTTTCTTTCCATCCCCTTCAGGAAGGCTTCAGAGACAGTTACGAGCGGTTGCTCCTCCATAGTTAATTGGATATCAGATTTATAGTGGCTTTGCAATAGGAACATTGGAAAGACCGTCTGTGCCACTGAGCGGCGCGGATCCAAGTCGTCATCGTGCTGCATCACCACATGTATTTTACACAAATAATCAATCACTTCGACTCAGAATCAATATTTGTTGCATAAGCAGACACGCCCCATCTATTATATTAGAAGAATGACTAAGTCAGTAGGGGAGGGAGTAACTTGCTGAAGAAAAAATTAGGTCAGATATTGGTAGAAGCCGGACTGATAGCCAGCGAACAGCTCGAGGCCGCACTCACCGCACAGAAGGGGCGAAACAAGAGACTCGGCAAGGTCCTCGTCGAACTTGGCTATGCGAATGAGCTCCAGATAGCAGAGGCCCTCTCCCGGCAGCTTTCCCTCCCCCTTGTCAGGTGCAGCGAATACACTTTGACAAAGGAATTGCTTGCCATAGTACCAAAGGAAATGGCGGAAAAGAAAGTCGTATTGCCTCTTGAACTGAAGGGGAAAAAGCTGCTCCTTGCAATGGCCGATCCTCTCGACATTCAAACCATTGACAAACTCGCGTTCAACGCCGGTCTGAATATATCGATAGCCGTTGCCCCCGAATCCGAGGTCCTCAGCGCTATTGAAGAAAATTACGGGACAGCCGATAAGGTATGGGACCTCATGAAAGAGATGCCGCAGTATGACGGGGTGGAGTTCCTGAGAGGGGAACCTCCCGATTCGCCCCAGGAGATCAATGTTCAGTCGCTCTATCAGCTGAGTGAGGCCCCGCCAATAGTCAAGCTTGTATCCATGGTGCTTGCGGATGCGGTGAGACTGAGGGCAAGCGACGTCCACATCGAGCCGGAAGAAAATTATGTGCAGGTCAGATATAGGATAGACGGGGACCTGAAGAACATTATCCAGTATCCTAAGCATATCCAGGAGTCTGTCATATCGAGGATAAAGATCATCTCCAACCTTGATATCACGAACCGGAGGCTCCCGCAAGACGGAAGGAGCACCCTCCGGCTCACCGACAATGTGATTGATCTCAGGATATCCACGCTCCCTTCCGTGTATGGCGAAAAGATCGTAGTCAGACTGCTCGACCGTTCCACCGGTCTCATCCCTATCACCCGGATGGGGATCCCCGATAGTCTCCTCAAGCCCATGATAGAGATATTCAATCAGCCTCAGGGGATGCTTCTCGTTACCGGTCCGACGGGCAGCGGAAAAACAACCACGCTGTACGCGATCCTGCAGCATCTGAGGACGGAGACTGAGAATATTATTACCGCCGAAGACCCGGTCGAATACAAGCTTCGCGGTATAACCCAGGTGGCGATCAACGAGCCGATAGGCCTGACATTCGCCGCGGTACTGCGCTCAATACTCAGGCAGGACCCGGACATCATCATGGTAGGTGAAATAAGAGATTCGGAGACTGCGGAAATTGCGGTGAGAGCCGCAATGACAGGCCATCTTGTGTTAAGTACGCTCCATACTAACAATACCGTCTCCACAATAACCAGATTGATCGACATAGGGATGGAACCTTTCCTGGTAACTTCTGCTGTTTCGGGCATATTTGCACAGAGACTTCTAAAAAAAATATGCCCCACGTGTTTAAAAGAGGCTGAAGTGCCTGACGACATAAAAGAGGGATTTCCGCCGCTGGAGAAATGCTATAAGGGCATCGGATGCAAGGAGTGCAACAATTCAGGGTATAAAGGCAGAATTGGCGTCTTCGAGTTCCTTCCCATGAACTCTAAGATCAGAAGGCTGGTTGCCAAGAATGCATCTGAAGATGATGTGTGGGAGGCGGCGCGTGAATCCGGCATGGTGACACTCTTTGAAGATGCATGGCACAAGGTCGCAGAAGGGATAACTACTGTCGAAGAGGTTATTTCAAAGATCCCTTTTAATCCCGTTTTGCATAAGTAAGCGGGATATACTTAATCGGCCCATTGGATGCTCAAAAATGAACAAGCGAACTGAGCAGCATAGCGACAATCAGGAGATCAACGGATGTCTGCTCTAACGCTCTCAACCAGCGTGCTCGTTCTGTGTGGCGCTGTCCTCATGTTCGCTGCCATCTTGCGGGGTAGGAAGATCCAGAGTTTTGTCCCTTCAGAATTGCAGCGCCGATGGCGAATGATGGTCGTTCTGATGCTCTTTTTCCTCGCCGGCTATATCTGCCTTGTCATTATTCTTGTCAAACGCATACCGTTACCCACCGAACTGATCACGGGCCCCGTGTTTATGGGTGGTGCCTTCTTCGTTTTCATCGTGATCAATCTCACTCGCGGCACAATCATCAGGATACGGTCGGCTGAAGAGGAGCTGAGATTAACAAACGAGTCTCTTGAGAAGCGTGTTATCGAGCGCACACGAGACCTGCAGCTATCTCATGAATTCCTGAGGACCGTTCTCGACAGTCTCAATGACGAGGTTTTGATAATCGATGCGAGTACTTACAAAATTCAAGATGCTAACAAACTCTTTCTTGCGGGATATGGATTGACCCTGGATAAAGTGGTCGGTAAGACTTGTCACGAGGTCACACACAACAGAGTTGATATCTGTACTCCTCCGTACGATCTTTGCCCTCTTTTGGAAACCGTGGACACAGGCAGGTTCTCTATGACGGAGCATGTACACCATGACAAAAAAGGAAGAAAGATTTATGCCGAGGTATCTACCTCCCCAATTATCGACGCCGACGGGAGCATTCGACAAGTTGTCCATGTTACACGCGATATAACCGAGAGGAAGCAAGCCGAGGAGGCCCTTCGGAAAAGCGAAGATAGATATAAGACTCTTTTTGATTCCACCTTGGATGGAATCTTTCAGGTAAATGCTGGTGGCTTTTTCACGATGATGAACCGGTCAGGAGCAAAAATCTTCGGCTATGAGACTCCTGAGGAGATAGTCGGAAGGAACGCCTTGGAGTACTGGAGAGATCCTAAGGACCGGGACGTGTATCGGTCGGAATTGAAAATCAAGAAATCCGTGAGTGCTTATCCTATGAAGGCCAGGAAGAAAGACGGAGAACCCGTAGAGCTTGAGTCATCAACCCGGATAATAGAAGATGAGAGCGGCATTTTTCTCGGGATCGAAGGGATACTGAGGGATGTGACTGAGCGTAAGCATATGGAAGAAGAGCTGCGTTCCATGTCGCTGAGAGATGAACTCACGGGCCTTTACAACCGGCGGGGATTTATGACCCTGGCGGCACAGGAGTTGAAAATGGCCGATCGTCTGAAAAGAGGAATATTCATACTTTATGCCGATTTAGATGGGCTAAAGGCAATCAATGATACATTGGGTCATGAGGAAGGCGATAAGGTCATAAAAGAGGCCGCCGTCATTCTAAAGGAGACTTTCCGAAATTCCGATATCATTGCACGCATCGGAGGAGATGAGTTTGTGATTATCCCTATTGGCACCGCCGGTGATAACCTGGATGTGATCACCTCACGCCTGCAAAGGAATATCGACATACAAAACAAAAAACTTAATCGCAATTACAAACTTTCCCTAAGTGTCGGCATAGCATACTACGACCCGGAACACCCTGTTGCTATCGATGAACTTTTAACTACGGCGGATGCATTGATGTATGCCCAAAAAAGAAATAAAAGAGGGTCTTAGCCCATATTTGACGGTGCCTTTAATTGCTGATAGTCTGTGACAGACTCCTGAACTCTTAGATAATTATCAACAGACCCTACTTAGAAACCTCATCAAGGGCCTTCAGGATATTATCTTCCGTGATGTCCTTTGAGCCGACCATCTGGATCCTCTTTTTTGTCTTTGTGTCGTTGACGATGACGGTCGGAGTGGATTTGACCCCGAACGCCTTGGCCGTCTCATCGAAGTACTTTGACCCCTTTGTTACGGTCAGGAAGGCCAGCGGTTTGTAGGTCACCCCAAGAGGAGCTATCGCCTTCTGCACGTCCTCGGGTCCGGGCTCTTTTGTCGTGAGCGAGAGCGCACCAAGCGCCTTCCTCAACTCCAGGTATTTGCCCTTTTCGTTCAGGAGAAAGGAAAGGTTATAAGGCATGTAGTTAAAACTTTCGGGGTGGATAGGCATGTCGATAAAGATGACCTTCGCCCTTTTCCCTGCCGAGGATACGGCCTTTTCTATCTCCGGCTCTGCCTTGCGGCAGGCCGGGCAGAACCAGTCAGTGAAGATGTAAAGCTCCTGAGCGCTGTTTTCTTTGCCCAGGAAGATGTTAATGCCCTTATCCTGGGCTTCGCTCTTTTGAGCGCCTTTGAATGCGAGCAAAAAACCTGCGATCACGACCAAAGTGATAAGCGATACCTTCTTAAAGAAAATCATATTTATCCCTCTCCTGTCTTTTGAGTTTACAATGACTTTTTTTGCTTCGGTATAATATGCCAGGAGCGCAAGCAGATATACCGTTGCCGCGACACCCACGCATAAGGGACACCAGTCTTTTATAACATACTTCTGAATCCAGAGGAACGCAACCTCTGCGCCGGTTGCGGCTGAGATCATGATAACAAAAAGAGTCGAGAATACCCGGTGGGTGCGTCCGAGTTCGAACGAGGCCCACGCTGTCGGAAAAAAAAGAATTCCGAAAAACGTGAAGGGGAGCCCTAACAGGGCATACTTGTGTGTTTCGGCGCATGCCGAGGTCCCGCACAAATCCAGCAGCGAGGCGAGAGAGAGGACAAAGCCTGTCAGAAAGGCAGCCCTAATGATAGAATGGCTTTTCAATTCTATTATTTTCTTCCTTTTGTTTCCATGTCAGCTCTGGAATGCGGCTGATTAATTTTACCACATATGAGCAACCCGGAATATCGGTAATGGCTGTGCGGATGCCGGGAAGTGCAGGCCGCGATATACAGTTATACCCCCGGGAGCGATTTATTAGAAATATCGAAGCGGACTTTAAGACTTGTTTAAGCAGGATTCATCATGGCTGCGGCCTTTTGGATACGGTCTACGTCTCCCATGACTATCAAAATATGGTCGACCGTCAAGAAGGTCTTTCCGGAGGGGTTGAAGATATAGGTGTCGGCTGCCTTGTCTTTGAGGGCAACGAGGGACATGCCTTCCATGTCGGGCAGCCCTGTCTCGGACAGCTCCTTCCCGACAAATGGTGACGATTTACCGACCGTGATCTCTTCGATCCTTATCGTGCGGTCTTTCGACCTGAGCATGATATCCAGAAAGTTGACTACCGAAGGACGGACCATCTCGGACACCATCCTCAGACCCCCTATAAAATCAGGCATTACTACTCCGTCAGCTCCGACCATCCTGATTTTTTGTTCGGATTCTTCCTCCACCGCCTTTGCTATTACCCTCAACGAGGGGTTGAGGCGTTTTGCCGTGATCACCACAAAGAGGTTTTCGGCATCAGAATGGAGGGAGGTGATAATACCCCTTGCCTTCTGTATCCCGGCCTTCAGAAGAACGGAGTCGTGTGATGCATCGCCTTCTATACACAAGATCCCCCGTTTTTCGAGGTCCACGATTGTTTCTGATTTTTTTTCTATGATTACAAAATCACGTTTTGTCCTGAGCAGCTCTTCGATGGCGTACTGACCCGTGCGGTCGGCGCCGCAGACTATGAAGTGGGCGTCAAGACGATCGATTCTCTTGTTCATCTTACTCCTCCTTATTACATTAGTGAGTTCCCCCTCCACAATGAACGCCGTAATAAGGGAGACCGCGTAAATCAAAATTCCCGAGCCGCAGAGTATGAGCAATACGGTGAATGCCCTTCCCGTGTCAGAAAGCTGATGGACTTCCATGAAACCCACGGAAGAAATAGTTATGACGGTCATATAAAAGGCATCAAAGGGCCTCCATCCTTCAATGATGACATACCCTGAGACACCCGACGCGATGACTATCGCAAGGGCAACACATATGCCTATCAGTCTCTTAAGCAGCATAGATCGCCAATAATGATAAAACATTGAAACCGTTCCCTACAAGAAAGACAGATGGAAGAATAGAGAGCGGGGAAAAAAAGGAGATGATCAGCGGGGGATCAACCTGCAAAGAAGGCCGCATCGTATCCGGCATAGGGCGCGAGAAGAGTGTTCCCGTTAAGATTGAGCATTTCTACAAACGACTCGACTACGTGAGGGTCGAATTGCGTGCCGGCGTCAATTACCTTCCCTCATCGAGCTTTCTATCGTCCTCTCGATTATACCGGAAAGAAATACCGTCTCCTGAAACTTCGCATTGATCATCTTGTTGTTTTGCATCCTGATGAAGCCTGCGGTGGTCGTGCGGATGCAATCATTATTGTTAGGGCTGTTATTATTACAATCTTGGTCTTAATTCTCATCTGAAAATAACCCTTATAAAATATTGCAATTTTTTATGCCCCCGACGTGGAACGCCCGGTATTTATTTGCCGTGAGCTATTATTTGTAACGGATTGATTATACGATTTTGCAGCCTTTTTTGCAGAGATAAATTACCTCATATAAAATCGGGATAGGGGGATGACATTTTAATGTGGTCATTTCGCGCACCTGCTGTTGAAATCACTTATTAGCGGTCATATTAATGCCGGAGATTTTCGGCAGTGATTTTATAGTACAATAGTCCTATGTTAAAACCGGTAGTCGTAATAGTAGGAAGACCCAATGTAGGGAAGTCGACCCTTTTTAACCGAATGACGGGGACGCATTCCGCGATAGTGGAGGACATCCCCGGCGTCACGAGGGACAGGAACTACCTTGACGCAAAATGGGAGGACAAGGTCTTCATGGTGGTCGACACCGGCGGCTTTTATCCCGACCCCCCTGAAGACATTTTCGCCCAGGCCAAGGAGCAGGCGATCTTTGCGATAGAGGAGGGGGATATCATAATCCATCTCCTTGACGGAAAGGATGGGCTGACGCCCGCGGACATGGAACTGGCGCGGCTTCTTCGCGCATCCGGCAAGAAGATACTCTGGGCAGCAAATAAGATAGACGCTCCACAGAGGGAAGATAGGCTATATGATTTTTTCAGGCTGGGGACGGAAGATCTTTGGCCGGTTTCGGCCGCAACGGGACACGGGTACGAGGAATTCATGGACAGGCTCGACCAGCTGCTTCCCGAATATCAGGAAGAGGCCGTCGAATATACCAAGATCGCGGTTGTGGGAAGGCCTAACGTCGGAAAGTCCACACTTGTGAATGCGCTTCTGGGCAAGAAACGAATGCTCGTCAGCCCGGTGGCGGGAACTACGAGGGATTCCATAGACAGCATCTGTACGTACCACTCTAAGAAGTATCTGGTGATCGACACTGCGGGGCTACGAAAAAGGGGGAAGGTGGGATATTCGATAGAGAGGTTTGCGCTGGTCAGGGCTGTCAGGAGCATAGAGAGATGCGATGTCGCTCTCGTCGTTCTCGACTCTTCAGAGGGGATCACGGAACAGGACATAAAGATAGCCGGCATTGTGAAGGAGTACGGGAAGGGCGCGATTTTTCTCCTGAACAAGTGGGACCTTATCGAAGGGCCCGAGGAAGTTTTTAAACAGATTATACCCGAACTTGAAAGAAAGATGTGGTTCTCTCCCTATGCCCCCGTCATTACGATCTCGGGCCTCGTCAGGAAGCGGATCACTAAGGTTTTTCCGGTTATCGACCGCATCATAGACGAGAGGAAGAAGAGAATAACTACCGGCGAACTCAACAGGTTCTTCAGGGACTTTGTCGGGAAGATGAATCTTCCCATGTATCGGGGGAAGGAGCTGAAACTCTATTACATGACACAGGTCAGGGAAGAGCCGCCGGGTTTTGTGATATTCTGCAATTATCCCGAGGCGGTCAAGGAGCAGTCCCTGCGCTTTATCGAGAAAGGGCTGAGGGAGAGTTTTTCGTTTGAGGGGACGCCTTTGAAGATTTACGTCAGGGCGCGGAAACAAGATAAAGCGTCGTGAGTTTTCTGCGGACCCTGGGAAGAAGTGCGGTCGACTTTTACAGAGACGGCGGGTTGATGCTGGCCGGCTCTCTATCCTATTTTATCGTGACGGCCATTGTCCCTTTCTGCATGTTCCTGATGACCCTTCTTGGATATCTGCTCGGACATTATCCGGAATTCTATAAATTTGTCCTGAGCAAGCTGACGAACCTTTTCCCCTCGGTTACGGACGACATAACTCAGGAGATTGTCAAACTCATCTCCTATAAGGGGCTCGGCAAAATAGGCATTCTCCTTTACGGCTTGATGTCCTATCAGGTCTTTGCCTCCCTTGAAAATTCCCTGAACGTGGTGTTCAAGACGAAACAGAAGAGAAGCATCGCATATTCTGTGCTTATCTCACTGACTGTGGTCACCTGCGTCATCTTGCTTCTCATTGTCTCCTTCGGCGCTGCATCGGTGATACCTCTGCTTAATGCCCTCAGGCCTTATCTGCCTGATATAAAGGTGGGGAATGTGGCCGCGTTTATCATAAGATTCATTCTGCCCTTCGTCCTTGTACTCTTTACGGTCACTCTTGTGTACAAGCTGCTGCCAAAGGCAAAAGTGAGACTTTCGGACGCGCTCAGAGGGGCCTTCTTTACCACTCTCTTTCTCGAATTCGCAAAACACGTTTTTACATGGTATGTGGTGTCGATTACCCACCTCGGCAAGATTTACGGCTCTCTGACGGCCTTTATTTTTTTTCTGCTCTGGATGTTCTATTCTTCCTGCATCTTTCTGATGGGCGCGGAGATGGTCCATAATCTGGGCCGGCCGAAAAAAACTTAGGGGGAAATATGTTGGATCTGATCGGCAAGGTTGTTGAGGTGGGCACGGGCGAAACGATATACATCGGAAAACTTGTAGAGGTCAATGAAGACGAAGTATATCTCGAGGGCGAGTCGGGCTGGGTCGTTGTGCCGATCGAAAAGATAGCCTATATCAAAGAGTGTGAGGATTAATGATCGCGCTTTCGCTGCAGTCCGGCAGTAACGGCAACTGCATATATGTCGAATCATGCGGGGTGAGGCTGCTCTTCGACGCGGGCATCTCAGGAGTCGCTGCGGAACGAAGGCTCGCGGCGCACGGCCGCGAGATAAGGGACGTGGATGCTGTAATAATATCCCATGACCATGCAGACCATGCAAAGTTCGCCGGCGTTTACCAGCGGAAATATGGTCTTCCGCTCTACGTGACGGAAAGGACGCTCTCCGCTGCGGAGAGAAGGTGCGGACTCGGGCGTCTCGGCGATGTGAAGTATTTTCAGGCCGGGAAGACGGTTTCGTTCGGTCCTGTTTCTGTCCTGACGATGTCGACCCCCCATGACGGCGAAGACGGGGTAATCTTTATAGTCGAATCGCGGGAAAAACGTCTCGGTATAATGACCGATCTGGGGCATGTTTTCGACGGTCTGGTCGGGGAGGTGGCCTCTCTCGATGCTGTATTCATGGAAAGCAATTATGACCCGTCGATGCTCGCCGCCGGCCCTTATCCGGCCTTTCTCAAACGCAGAATAAAGGGGCCGGGAGGGCATATCTCGAATATAGAGTCGGCTGAACTGCTCTGTTCCGGCAAGCGGTTGAGATGGGCCTGCCTTTCACATCTCTCTGAACAGAACAATGATCCCGGTGTTGCGCTGCGGACCCATCAGGACATCCTGGGCAGAAAGTTGAGGCTTTATACCGCCGACCGCTATTCCGCCACCGGTCTATTTCACGTATAAATTCCCCCATGTTTTCTAGATAACGCCCCTGCATTTGGCACCCCCTCTTCGTTAAGAAAATTTCATGGTTCCTTAATCCTCTTTTAA
>OBEQ010435632.1_pt1 | contig 20486 bp, 19 predicted proteins | sample 1670901 | NCBI WGS metagenome assembly OBEQ01 (sample SAMEA104232315, study PRJEB22302) | groundwater metagenome | biome: forest; feature: aquifer; material: groundwater | place: USA | collected 2011-08-07 | depth 5.4 m
GAGGAGCGGCAGACACTGGGCACGATTGCGCCCGGGCTGGTGCGCCCCTTGTCGCTGCTGCTGCCGGTGTATCAGGGCGATCTGCGCGCGCCCTGGAAACTGCATCTGGGCCTGTGGCTCTATGACGCGCTGGCCGGCCGGCGCAACCTTCGTCCGCACCGCGTGCTGCCGCCCCGGCGCGCCGTCGAGCTGGAGCCGGCGCTACGTCTCGATGGGCTCAAAGCCGCGGGCTTGTATGCCGACTGCCAAATGGATGATGCGCGGCTGTGCCTGGCGAACATTCTGCAGGCTGCGGGCTTCGGCGCGGTGTGCGCCAACTACGTCCGGCTGCGGGAATTTTTAAAGGTCAACGGCCAGGTCTGCGGCGGCACGGTCGAGGATGCGTTCACCGGACGCCTCATCGATATTCAGGCGCGGGCCGTCGTGAATGCGACCGGGCCATGGGCCGACCGGACCCGCCGGTTGAGCGACCCGTCGGCCTCGCCCCGCCTGGCGCCGACCAAGGGCATTCATGTGATTCTGCCGCAGATAACGCGGGAGGCGCTCTTCGTGGAAGCGCGCGCCGACCGGCGCATGTTCTTTATTCTGCCCTGGGGCGGCCAGTCGCTCGTCGGGACGACCGAAACGAATGCGGCCGATTCGGTGGACGCGCTGTCCGCTTCGGCGGATGAAGTCGGCTATCTGCTCGAGGAGGTCAACCGGCTGCTGCCGGGCAGCCGCGTGGGGCCCGAGGACGTGCTGGCTACCTTTGCCGGCGCCCGGCCGCTGCTCGCTGCGCCCGGCCGGAGCGCGACACAGGCTTCGCGGGAGCATCGCATCGAGGAGGATAGCGCCGGCCTCATCAGCGTGATGGGCGGCAAGTACACGACGTTTCGCCGGATGGCCCAGGAGGCGGTGGATGCCGTCCTGCGCCGCCATCGGTGGGCCGCGGACCGCAGCCTCTCGGACCAGGTCAGCCTGATCGAAGCGCCGCATCCGGCCTCGCTGGAGCACTGGGAGGCGGTGACGCGCGCCGTCGATCCGGATCTGCTGGGCCGGTGCGCCGCCCGCTACGGAGCTGGCATGTTCCACCTGCTGTCCCTCATGGCGCAGGATCCGCAGCTGGCACAGCCCATCTGCCAGCACCATGAAGTCGCCGAAGCGGAACTGGCGCACAGTCTGCAGCAGGAGCTGGCCTGCACGCTCACCGACGTGCTGGCGCGCCGCACCCGCATCGCGTGGAGCCCGTGCCAGGGCCTGGATGCGCTCTCGCGGCTGTCGGAGCTCTGCACGCAATACGGCCGTTGGCCGCAGGCAAAATTTGAGGAACAGGCCGCCGAGTACCGGAAGTTTCTGGCCGGCGGCCTGGCGTTCCGCGGCAGCGCCGCGGCTGCGCCAAAAATACTTCAGGAGGCTGCCCGCGCATGACGGAGACTTCGTCCGACGCCAGGCGTTACGCCGTGATCCGCTACCGGCTGCTGCTCGTCGACACGGCGGTGTCCTGGGCGTTTCTCGCCGCATTTCAGTTCTCCGGCGCCTCGGCAGCACTCGCCGGCTGGTGGGCGCAGCGGAGCGGCTCTGAGCCGCTGGTGGTGTTGGGCTATGCGGCGGTCTTCGGCGCGCTCGCGTATCTGGCCGGATTTCCCACCCATCTGTACGGCAGCTATGTGCTGGAGCACCGCTTCGGCCTCTCACGCATGACACCGGCCTCCTGGGTCGGGCGGGAGATCAAGCATCTGGCCGTCGGCGGCGTGCTGAGCGCGCTGCTGCTCGAAGGATTGTACCTGCTGCTGCGCATCGCGCCCACGCAATGGCCGTTCTATGCCACCGTCGGATGGATTATCATCAGCGTGGTGCTGGTCCGCGTGTTTCCGACGATCCTGCTGCCATTGTTTTATAAAACGACGCCGGTGGAGGATCAGGAGCTGGTGAACCGTCTGTTGACGCTGTGCGGAAAAGTGCGGCTGGAGGCGCTGGGCGTGTTCCGGTTTAACCTCGGCGCGGAAACGCGCAAGGCCAACGCCGCGCTGGCCGGGCTGGGAAAGACGCGCCGGGTGCTGCTCTCCGACACGCTGATCCAGGAGTTTACGCCGGAAGAGATCGAAGGGGTGCTGGCGCATGAATTGGCGCATTACCGGTTCCATCACATCGCCAAGCTGCTGGTGATCAGCGCCGTGGGCTCATGGATCGCCTTTGCCGTGACCGACGCGGCGGCCCGGAAGTGGGTGGAGGCACTCGGGCTCAGCGGCCTGGCCGACATCGCCGGACTGCCGATGCTGCTGCTGTGGCTCTCGCTGCTGGGAGTGATCGGCCTGCCGATGCAAAACGCGCTTTCGCGCCGGTTTGAATGGCAGGCGGACCGATTCGCCATCGCCACGACGCTGCCGCGCGCCTTTGCCGAGGCGCTGACGCGGCTGGCGAAGCTGAACCTGGCCGATCCTAGCCCGCCGTGGTGGGTCGTCTGGATGTTCTACGATCATCCGCCGATCAGCGAGCGGATTCAGGCCGCGGAGCGCGCATGAGGCGCCTGGCATGGCTCGTAGCCGCCGGTCTTGCCCTCGGCGCGCGAGGTCTGGCGTCGGCGGAGACGCCTGCCGAACCGGCGCGCCCCTCGCAGGCGCTGCTGCAGACGAAATGGGTGGTGCCGGATGCGCCCGCGGCGGCCGTGGAAGTGGTCGAATGGGTCCGGAAGAAAGGCGGCCTGGCGGTCAGAACCTCGGAGCGGCACGTGTCGATGCAGCTGCCGTCGGACGTCGCGCGGGAGCTGTTCAAGCGGTATGCCACGGCGCCGGCTCCGGGCGAGGCGGCCTCCGGCTCCCGCTGGATCACCGTGTCGCTCGAACTTGTCTCGGCCCCATGACCGATGCTACTATGGTAGTTCAACGGAGGTTTCCCGCGCATGCTCGCAGAAATTGAAATCGTCCCCATCGGCACGGCCTCGCCCAGCGTCAGCTCGATGCTGGCCGACGTCGCCAAACTGATCGACCAAAGCGGCCTGGACTACCGCGTGGGCCCCATGGGCACCGTCGTGGAAGGCGACTGGGACCGCGTCCTGCAGCTGGCGAAAAAGTGCCACCAGGCGGTGCTCTCGTCCACCAGCCGCGTCATGACCACCATCCGCATCGACGACCGCAAAGACAAGCCCGGCGCCGGCCGCATCGTCCAAAAGGTGCAGTCCCTGGAAGCCAAGGTCGGCCGGCCGCTTAAGCGGTAGCCGTTCTCTCCCCGTGGTCCGGCCTCTCCGTTCCCTGATCCGCATTATCTTCCTTGCGTTGGCGGCCTTCCTGGCCATTCCCGGATGCGCCAACGGGTCGCCGAATCACGAGGTGCTGGTCCAGCGGGTCATCGACGGCGACACGGTGCAGCTTTCCGACGGCCGGCTGGTGCGGTATATCGGCATCGATACGCCGGAGATGCGGCGGAAAGTGGGGGATGTCTGGAAGCTGGAGCCCGAACCGTTCGCGCAAGAGGCGACGGAAGCCAACCGGCGGCTGGTGGAGGGGCGGAAGGTCCGGCTGGAGTATGACGCGCAAACGCAGGACCGGTTCGGCCGGCTGCTGGCGTATGTCTACGTCAACGGCACGCTGGTGAACGAGTACTTATTGGAGGAAGGGTATGCCCACCCGATCACCATCCCGCCGAACGTGCGGTTCGCGCCGCGGTTTCAGGCGATGAGCCGGAAGGCGCGGGCGGAGCACAAAGGGCTGTGGAAGCTGGGCGAAGAAAACTAGGCGGATTTCTGCGGGCGGGCGGCCGCCGGCACGAAGGATTCGAGCAGGTGGCGGTATTTCGGGGATTGGCGGGCGAAGCTTAAGTCCGGATCTTTCTGCAGGTAGGGGATATCGGTGTAGCCGAGCTCGAAACACCGCCGGAGCGAGTCGATCGACTCATCGGCGCGCTTCAACAGCGAATAACTGCACGCCAGGTTATACCACATCAGCGGATCGTTGCCGCGCAGCCGGATCAATCGCAGATCGATGGCCAATCCCTGATCGTGCAGGCCGCGGCGGGTGTACGCTTCACCGAGCGGGATCAGGGCGTCGACGAAATCAGGGTAGGCACGGAGGAGCTTTTCGTAGAAGGTGATTTCGAAATCGAGGAGCTCTTCAGACTTGGAACGTCTTGGCATGATGTATGGGTCGAACGATGATGACCCTATTGTGCCAGACGCGCGGATAATGTCAAGCAACTCCTTAAAAATTTCATGAGCGATCCCATCTCCCCATCCCTGGTCGATACGCTGGCGCGCACGCAGGTTTTTTGTGCCGCGCGCGGCGTGGAGGCGTTTCTGGTCGGCGGGCTGCTGCGCGATCAGTGGCTCGGCCGCCCGTTCGCCTACCTGAACGCCGATTTTGCCGTTGCGCGCGGTGCGATCGCGCTGTGCCGCGAGCTGGCCGATGCATTGCCCGGTGCGTTCGTGCCGCTGGACGATGAGGCGGGCAGCGCGCGGGTGGTGGTGGAGGCCGGCGGCGCGCGCGTGGAGCTCGACATCAGCGATTTCCGCGGCAAGACATTGGAAGAGGATCTGCGGCGGCGCGATTTCACGGTCAACGCGATGGCTATGCCGCTGGCTGAGTGGCTGCGCCATCCCCAGGACCCTGCGCCGGTGGTGGATCCGCTCAACGGGGCCGACGCGCTGCGGCAGCGGCGGCTGATCGCCTGTTTTCCGGGAACTTTTGCCGATGATCCGGTCCGGATTTTGCGCGGATTCCGGTTCGCCTCGCAGCTGGGCTTTACGCTCGATCCGGAGCTGCCGGAATTGATGCGGCCCTCGGTGCCGGCGCTGGTGCGCGTGTCGGGCGAGCGGATCCGCGATGAGCTCTTTGCGATTCTGGAGACCGACCGCGCGCATGCCGCCGTGCAGGCGCTCAACGGCCTGGGGGTGCTGGATGTCCTGTGGCCGGAGCTCGTGGCCGGGCGGGGCATGGACCAGGGGCCGTTCCATCATCTGGACGTGCTGTCGCATCAGATCGAAACGGTCCTGCAGGCCGACCGGTTTCTGGCGGAGTTCGCCGAGTTCTCGGAACCGTTCCGCGCGCCGCTGGCTGGCTATTGCGCCCAACAGCTGGTCGAGCGACGCTCCCGCAAGAGCCTCATCAAGCTTTCCGGGCTGCTGCATGACATCGGCAAGCCGGAGCGCCGGACGATCGAGCCGGACGGAGAGATCTGGTTTTTAGGGCACGATGAAACCGGCGCGCAGATGGTCGTGCCGATGCTGGAGCGGCTGCGGCTGTCCAACCGGGAAGCGGAGATGGTGCGGCTGATGGTGCGCCATCATCTGCGGCCCGGCTTTCTCAGCCGCGAACCGCAGCTGACGCGCCGCGCGGTGTACCGGTTCTACAAGGATCTGGGCGATCACGGGCCCGCCTGCGCGCTGACGTGGTGGGCGGACCGGATGGCCACGCGCGGCTCGAAATCCCGGCTGGATCAGATCGATCAGCAGCGCGCGTTTGTCGAAGAGCTGCTGGGCGCCTATTTCTTCAAGGCGGCCGAGGTCGTCAGGCCCCCGCGCTTGGTGGATGGCCGCCGGCTGATGGAGGCGTTTGGACTGCCGTCCGGGCCGCTGATCGGCGAGCTGCTGGCGGCGATCGAAGAGGCGCAGGCCGAAGGCCGCGTGCGCACCGCCGAGGAGGCGCTGGCGGTCGCCAAAGAGCTGCTCGACGCGCGCGGTGTGTCACCGGCATGAGACGGGCCGCCGCGCTGGCCCTCATCGCCTGGTGCCTGGCCGGGGAGACGGCATCCGCCGCCGTTCTGGGCGGCGCGGCGCGCGCAGCGCTCAAGCTGCCGGCCGGTGTGCCGCTGGCCGGATACAGCCGACGCCACGGCAAGCCGTCCACCGGCATGCATGATCCGGTGAGCGCGCGGGCGCTCGTGCTGAAAGACGGCGGCACGACCGCAGCACTGGTAAGCTGCGATCTGCTGATGATCGATGAGCAGCTGTTTGAGACCGTGCGCCGGCGGCTGATCGCCGACGGAGCGCCGGAGGATCTCTTCCTGCTGCTGGCCGCCACGCATACCCATTCCGGCCCCGGCGCCTACGGCCGGCGGTTTGCAGAAAAAATCTCGATGGGCCATTACAATCCCCGCGTTGCGGAGTGCATCGTCGAGGCGATCGCCGCGGCGGTGCGGGACGCCTCGCAGCGTCTTGTGCCGGTCAGCGTCGGCTACGCCGCCGTGCCCACCGAGGGCCTGGTGCTCAACCGGGTCAAGGATGACGGCCCGGTCGACAACGAATTGGTGGTCGCCGCGTTCTATCCCACCGGCCGGACGGCGCCGTTGGCCGTCCTGGTGAATTTCGCGGCGCATCCGACGACGCTGGGTGCTTGGAACATGGAGCTGTCGGCCGACTATCCCGGCGTCATCGCGCGCGAGATCGAAGGCCAGATGCCCGGCACGGTCTGCATGTTTCTCGCCGGCTCGGTGGCCGACCAGGGTCCGGCCAAGTCCGGCGAAGGGTTCGCCCGCGCCGAAGCGCTCGGCGCGCCGCTGGCCGGGCAGGTGAAGGCGGTGTTGAAGGATCTGCGCCCTTCCGTGCCCGAGAAGGTCTCAGGCGCGCAGCGGCGGATGCCGCTGCCGCCGGCGCGCGTGCGCCTGACCTCCTGGCTGAGGCTGCCGAGGTGGCTGGCCCGGGCGCTGGTGGATGATGACGCCACCCTCTCGAGGCTCACCATCGGAAGCGTCGTCTTGCTGGGGGCTCCGTGCGATCTGTCGGCGGCGCTGGGGCAGCGGCTCAAGGAGGTCGCGCGCGCCGAAGGGCTGGACCCGGTGGTCGTCGGGTTTGCGTGCGATTACATCGGCTACTGCGTTCCGGAATCGCTGTATCGCGAGCGGGAGTATGAAGCGTCGATGGCGTTCAACGGGCCGAAGGCCGGCGAGCTGGTGACCGAGGAGCTGGGCCGGATGGTCGGGCACGGAGAATGACACGCCGGCCGTTGTTCCGTCTCGGGCTGCTGGCGGCCGGACTACTTCTGCTGGCGCCGCGCGCGCATGCGGCGCACGTGGAATACCATGACGGACTGCCGGTCGTCTATTTGTCCGGAACGCCCCGCGAGATCGGGCGGCAGCACGGAGAGCTGCTGCGCCATGAAGTGCGCGAATCGGTCCGGCAGCTGCTCGGCTACTTTTACGGGTACGTGAAAATCCCCGGCGTGCGCGTCTGGCTGGTCAACTGGTGGCTGGACCAGGCGTGGCGGCAGGCGCAGCCGTATGTGCCGGCGGATTATCTGGAGGAGCTGCAAGGGCTCTCCGAAACCTCCGGCGTGCCGCTGAAGGATCTGTACCGGCTGCACGCCATCCCGGACCGGACCTACTCCTGCTCCAATTTCGCGGCGTGGGGCGATGCGACGCGGGACGGCCGTCTGATCCACATGAGAAACCTGGACTGGAACATTGGGGCGGGCATTCAGCGGCACGCGGTGATTTTTGTCGTGCGGCCCGAGGGCAAGCGCCCCTTTGTCAGCGTCGGATGGGCCGGCCTCATAGCGGTGCTGACCGGTATTAATGACGCGCAGCTCTCGGTGGGGCAGATCGGCGCCGAAACCACGGACGTTACGTTCGCCGGGGAGCCGATGGCCTTCATCATCCGGCGGATTCTGGAGGAGGCGGGCACCGTGGACGAAGCGGCGGCCCTGGGGCAGCAGGCGCGCCGCACCGTGGGCATCAACTACCTCGTGGCGGACGCCAAGGCCCGGCGGGCGATCGCGGTGGAAACGACCCATCGCTACGCGAAGGTCTTCGAGGCCAACGATCCGGCCGAGCAGACGGTCAGCTATGCGAGGCCGGTGCCTGACGCGGTGTTCCGCGCGGATACGGCGATCGATCCGGCGATCCGCGAGCGGCAGATCGCCTCCGGAGGGCAGCCGCAGACGCCCGGACTGGAGCCGCCGTCAGGCTCGGCGTACGAAAAGCGGTATCTGGGGCAGGCGGAGGGGATCAAGTCGCATTACGGACAGCTGACGCCGGAGGCCGCCATCGACATCGCGCGGGCGGTCGCGCCAAGTTCGAACGTGCAAAGCGTCATCTTCGCGTGGCCGGAGATGTGGGTGGCCAACGCCCGCGGCGCCATCCCGGCGGCGCAAACTCCCTACCACCGGTTTAACGTCGAGGAGCTGCTGCGGTAAGTTCGGCCGGCAGGCCGAAGCTGACGTCCTCGCGCACCAGCTCCCGCTCTTCCACCTGGCTGGCGCCCAGCCGCTTCAGCGTTTCGACCACCCCCTGCACCAGATGTTCCGGAGCCGAGGCGCCGGAGGTGACGCCGACGCAGGCCACACCGTCGAACCAGGCGGGGTTGATCTCTCCGGCGTCGTTGATCAGATAGGCGCGCCGGCCGGCATCTTCGGCCACTTCGGTGAGGCGGATGGAGTTGGAGCTGTTCTTCGCGCCGATGACCAGGATGACCTCGGCTTCGCGCGTCAGCGTTTTGACGGCGTTCTGCCGGTTCTGGGTGGCATAGCAGATATCGTCTTTCGACGGCGCGACCAGCTTCGGGAACCGCGCCTTCAGCGTCTCAATGATGGCCCGCGTGTCATCGACGCTGAGTGTGGTCTGCGTGATGACCGCCACCTTCTCCGGATCGGAGACCTGCACGGCGCGCGCCTCCGCCACCGTCTGCACCAGCTGGATGGAATGCGGAGCCTCCCCCATCGTGCCTTCGACCTCCTCATGGCCCTGGTGGCCGATCAGCAGCAGGGTATAGCCGTCGCGGGCGAACCGGATGGCTTCGACATGCACTTTGGTGACCAGCGGGCAGGTGGCGTCCACCACGCGCAGCCGGCGCGACTTGGCCGCGTCGTGCACCATGGGGGAGACGCCGTGGGCGCTGAAGACCGTCGTCGAGCCGGGCGGCACCTCGGTGAGCTCATCCACGAAGACGGCCCCCTTCTGCCGCAGCGCGCTGACGACATGCGGGTTGTGCACGATCTCTTTGCGGACGTAGACCGGCGCCGGGAACAGCTTCAGCGCCTGCTCCACGACCTCGATGGCGCGCTCCACCCCGGCGCAGAATCCCCGGGGTTTGGCGAGAATGACCTTCGTGAGGGAGGGCATGATCCTTCTATTATACGGGCTTACCGGTCCAGCGTCTTGCGGAAGAAGCGCACGCCTTCGAACTTCAGGTAGGGCAGGGAGAAATAGGCGGTGTAGTGGCCGAACGGCAAAAACACCGTCGGAGGATACCGCAGGGCTTTGCGCAGCCGCAGGGCGTTGCGGGTGCCGACCGTGCGGTCAAAGACGGCAATGAGCAGCAGCAGCTTGCCGGGATCCACGTAGGGCGCCAGCCGCAGCGGGTCGGTGCGGATCTCTTCCCGCAGCCGCCGGTCCAGCTCCTCCCGGGTCATTCCCCGGCGCGCCAGATACCGGCCCAGCGGCTTGGTGAGCAGCGTATCTCTGGAGCTCATCAGCACGTCAGGCACCGACCCGCCGGCCAAGGCCACCATGTGCGCTTTCAGGCGCGGCTCCACCGCCGCGGCCATCACGCTGGCGATGCCGCCCATGCTGATGCCGTAGCTGCCGATCCGCTCCGGGTCCACCCGCTCCTGCACCGCCATCCAGTCGACGACCTGCCGGATGCGGATCACTCCCTGGCGCAGCAGCAGCTCGATGCGCGCGACCTCATGGTCCGGCGAAATCTTCAGCGTCTTGCGGTGGATGAGTGCTACATGGAATCCATTGCGCGCCAGGTGCCGGCAGATGCCCCGTTCCAGCGGATAGTCGCCGCCGAGAATCGGATTGAAGACGATGGCCGGCCGGCGGCCCGGCTGGGTCGATTCGAACCATTCGAATTCCACGGTGGGCTCGGTGGGTTCGAAACCCCGGACCGACAGCGGAAAGCTGACAAAAAACTCGCGGAACTTCGGATGATTGCGCACCGGCTGGATCGTCGCCGGCGCGATCGGCTTGGGATAGTCATAATAGGCGGCGATCTCTGCGGGCAGGGCCGGAGGCGGAGCGAGGGCGGCTTTCCGGGCCGGCGCGTAGGCGCAGCCGGCCGCCAGCAGCAGCGCCCAGGCGGCGCGCAGCGGCTTACTGTGGAGCGGCGGCTGGAACATCGGAGGGCGCGGGTACTGCGGAATCTGCCGGAACGGTTTCCGCCGGCGGGACCGGAGGCTCGGTTACCGGCTTGGGCACTTCGGGTGCCGGCCGGACATAGATGGGATTGGAAAAGATCCATGGTTTGTTTTGGCGCGAGGCTTCCAGACGATAGACGCCCGGTTCAGTCACCGGCACATCCCATGTCTGGCCGGTGATCTGCGCGATGGGCGTGCCGTCCTTGAACAGCACCAGCCGCGCGGCCGTGGGAACGGAGACGGCCAGCCGCAGATCCGGCGACAACGACACCTCATCGCCCATGATGCCGGCCAGCGTCTGGTCTTTTCTCGCCTCGAACACAAATCCCTCGGCTTCCGCCACCAGCTCGATGGAGAAATAGGCGTGGCCGGCGCGCAGCGCGTCGTAGATCAGCTCCGGCGTCAGCGTTTCGGAGGGAATCAGCAGATGGGTGCGGCTCATGAGGAACATGACCTCATACGGCGCAAACCGCAGCCCCAGCGCATGGAATTCATGCGCGTCGGAGGCCCCGATGCCCACCACCCGCCCATGCAGGCTGATCAGGTGGTCCCAGGTGCTCAGCGGATCGTAGGGCCGGTCCAGGATCGAATAGAAGAACGGCTCAACCGGTGCTGTCAGCGTCCAGAGCGCGAGCCGGGGCTTGTTTTCATCCAGCGTGTCGTGCGCCACGTTATAGCCTTCAATGCCGGTGAACCCGGTGACGCTCCAGTTGCTCCAGCGGGCCTTCTTGAAATACGGATGCGCGATGAAGCCCAGCCCGCCCTGCCGGTTGACCTCATCGATGACCTGCTGCGCGGTCAGATTCAGCCGGTCCACTTCCTCCGTGACGTTCATCGCCACGTAATGGCCGCTCTTGGTTGAGATCTCCATGCCCACCAGAATCAGCACGTTGCCGTGCCATCCCTGGAGGCCGTCGCGCAGCGCCTGCAAATTGTTGTGTTCGGTCGTGATCACGAAATGGAGCCCCTGCGCGTTCGCCACCCGGACGACGTCTTCGAACGTGCCGTCGGCGTCGTGGGAATAGGTCGTATGCACGTGGATGACGCCGGCATAGTCGTGGTATCCGCTGTTGACGGCGGCCGGATGGTGGACGCGGAAGAGGGCTTTGGGCCGGGTGAGCACCGCGCAGCCGCCAAGCGGCAGCAGCAATAAGGCGAGTCCGCAGCGGATCTGCCGGTTCGACATCAGCGTTCCGATCTGCCCGTGAACCGGAAGACCCCCAGCCGCAGCGCCGGCATAAGAGCGCAGCCCAGCTCCTGGCTCGGATCGGCCACCAGCCGCCGCTCGCGCGAGACGCCGAGCACATGGCGGAAGGCCTCGAGCAGGCTTTGCGTAAACCGCAGCGTGGCGGCCGGCTTGGTGATTTTTCCGTTTTCGATCAGAAAGGCGCCTTCGCGTGTGAGGCCGGTCATGAGCGCTTCGCGCGGATTCAACAGGCCGTTGACATAATGGAAGCGGGGAATCAGCAGTCCTCGCCGGCAGGCGCGGATCATGCCCGCCATCCGTTCTTTGCCCGGCGCCATGGCCAGATGCAGCGGCAGCGGGCCTTCCACTTCGTCGGCTGGCATCGCATGACCGGTGGACGGATGGCCGTACCGCGCGCCGTAGGTCGTATCATACACGATGCCGGCGGCCTTGCCCCGGTCAATCAGCACGACGTTGCGCTTGGGCGTGCCTTCGAAATCAAACGGAATCCGCAGCGAGGCGGCCTCCCGGCCGTCGTCGTAGATCGTGATGCGCGGCCCCATCACCTGCTCGCCCATGCGGCCGGCCAGAAAACTGGTGCGCTCCTGCACGCTTTTCGCGCCGAAGGCCGTGTAGCCAAGCCACGTGACCAGCTCGGCGACCGCCTCCGGCTCGAGGATGACTTCATAGCTGCCCAGCGGCACGGTCACCGGATCCTCCCGGTGCAGCGACTGGCTCAGCGAGCGCTGCAGCAGCCCCTGCAGGTTCAGCCGGCGGATGTCGCGGTGGACGCCGCTGGCAAAGCCGGACAGTTTGCGGTACATCGTCACGAGTTTGGCGCCGGCGACGGTGGAACCGGCGTAGCAGGAAACACCGGCTGAATTCACGACGGCAAACTCATCCTCTCCGTTGACCAGCGAGCCGGCCAGCGAGGCTCCGGCGCCCCGGCAGAGCTGAAAGAGCCGCTGCAGCGACGCGACACAGGCTTCGGGGCCGAGCCGGGCGGTGGCGCCGATATAATCGGCGGTCGTGCGCACCTTGTGGCCGCGCGGCAGCACGGGCCGCGTCTCCTGCTTGGGGCAATGGCGCGCGATTTCGCGGGCGGCATCAATGCAGCGCGCGAGGCCGGCGGCGTCGAGGGTGTCGGCGCTGGCGACTCCGATGCGGGAATCCTCCAGCACCTTGACGGTGACGGTCACGCCCTCCTGCACCAGGCTTTGATGGAGGCTTTCATACGCGAACCGGAAGACGCGCCGCGTCCGCGCATGCGCGCTGACACTGATGCCGTCAGCGCGGGCGCGTGTGACCAGGCGGGAAAGGGCGGTGAGTAAGCGGCTGCTTCCGATCATTTGGCCGGGGCGACGGTGACGCCGTCGAAGCGGGCATACGAGGCGCCGTGACCCACGTGCATCAGCTGCATCGGCTCGCCCTTGGCGCAGTTGGGGATGCCCCAGAGCCGCCAATCTTCTTTCCGGCCGACGCCGGTGCAGCGGCCCCAGAACTCCGGCGTGATGCCGGTGTAGAGCGGATTCTTGATCATCGCGCCGATGGCGCCGTTGGTGATTTCCCAGCCGATCTCCGTCGAGAACTGGAAATTCAGCCGCTGATCGTCGATGGACCAGCTTTTGTTGGTGGAGAGCAAATAGCCGTGCTTGATCCCGCGGCAGAGCTCCTCCAGCGTCGCCTCGCCCGGCTCCAGGTTCACATTCGTCATGCGCACCAGCGGCGGCACGCTCCAGTGCTCGGCCCGCATGGCCCCGCCGCTGGCCGGTAACGCAATGCGCGCGGCCGACTCCCGGGAACTCAAGTAGCCGACGAACAGGCCTTCGCGCACCAGATCCACGCGCTGCGCCGGCACCCCTTCATCGTCGAAGCCGAACGTTCCGACGCCACCCGGGCTGGTCGCATCAGCGACGATGTTCACGTGCGAGGAGCCGTAGTGCAGCTTGCCCAGATGCTCCGGCGTCATGAAGCTGCCGCCGGCGTAGCTGAGCTCCTGGCCCAGCGCCCGGTCCAGTTCGGTCGGATGGCCGCACGATTCATGCAGCTGCATGACGACCTGGGTCGGATCCAGGATGATCGTCGATGTGCCGGCCGCCGGCGGCTTGGCGCGCAGCAGCTGCAGCACCTCCTCCTGCGCGGTCTTCGCACCCCCGACCAGGTCCAGCCCTTTCACATATTCATAGCCGGCCTGCGCGAGTGCTCCGTGATGCGAGTTGGGATAGCTGCGCGCCTGCACCTCATCGCCGGACTGGGCCACGACTTCGAGGCCGGCGCCGCTTTCCATGAATTCCTGGTCGATATGGGCGCCTTCGGTGGAGGCGAACATCTTGCGCCGCTTGTAAAAATCCATATGGCTGGTGGCCCGCTTGACCGCGTCCGGTCCCAGCAGCGCGGTGTTGGCCCATAAGAGGTAGTCCAATTTTTTGGAGAGCGGGATTTCGAACGGATCGACCTGCACCGTGGAGCGGTACCGGCCGGTGGCCGGCTCCACCGGGGTGAGCGGCCGCGGCTGGCGGTTGATCGCCGAGGAGGCTTTGGCCAGGCCGATCGCCTGGCCGGCCGCGCGCTCGACGGCGGTTTTGGTCAAATGCGGGGTGGAGGCAAAGCCCCAGGAGCCGTTGACCAGCACCCGCAGCCCGATGCCAGCACTTTCGAAGAGGCTGATGGAGGAGACGCGGCCGGCTTCGGCCACTAGGCTTTCATGCAGGAGATGTTCGCAGCGCACATCGGCATAATCAACCCGGGAGCGGAGGCGGCGGATCGCATGCGCGACAAGTTCGCGGGAAACCGACAGACGGTCAGCCATTTACGTTAAAGTTTTATACCATACCTGTCCGCATTTGTCTGTAAGCGGGCGGAAGCCGTGGACGGGTCCTGGCTGCGCAGTTGCTCAAGCAGGTTTTCTTTGGGCGCGGCGTAGGATACAATAGGCGTCTCCGACCGATGGACTACATTCCCCGACGGACGCTGGAACAGCCCTTTTCCCGTTTGAGCCGCCGCGCGCTGCTCGACCGGCTGCACGCGATGCGAGCACTGGCCGACGCCCGGGGCGTTCGGTATCTAGACGATGCTGGCCGGCCGCGGATCATCGACATCGCGATCAAGCCGTGGGTGCTGACCGACGCGCAGCTGCTCTGCTTCCACCGCGCCGCCCGGCTGCTGGCCGATTCGCTGCTGCGGCTGGCCCATCTGCACGGCCGCATCGCCGCGATCCGGCAGGTGGTGCGGTTTTCTCCGGAGCGCGAGGCATGGATGCGGCTGGGCGCGCATCCGTTGAGCCGGCCGCTGGGGGTCATCGGGCGGCTGGACTCCACCGCGATCTACGACCATGCCGGATGGCAAACGGCCTTTCGGATGCTGGAGCCCAACGCCGTCGGGGTCGGCGGCGTGCATTACGCGCCCGCCGCCTGCTCGATCACGATGGATGTGGTCGGCGACCTGCTCGCCAAAGCGCTGCCCGGCCGCGCGATTACCGCCACCCCGGACCCGCGCCAGCTGCTCGTCGATGAGCTGCTCGCCGTGGCGAAGAAGCTGCGCCGCCCAATGCGCGGCGTAGCACTGATCGAAAACACCGACTACACGACCGGCACGGATGAGTTTCAGGAGCTGGCCCGGTATCTGACTGTCCGCGGCATTCCGGCGACGGTCGCCGACCCGCGCGAGCTGCGCCTCACGCGCAAAGGATTCACCGCGCGCGGTGTGGCCGTCGATCTGCTGTATCGCGACTCGGAGCTCGAAGAGTTCATCGGAATGGAGCGCGGCGGCGCGCGGCTGACCGCGATGCGGCAGGCGATCCGGCAGGGCCGGCTGATCTCCGGGCTGACGTGGGAGTTTGATCAAAAATCGGCGTGGGAAATTTTCACCGACGCGCGCTACGCCAGGCATTTCAGCGCGGCGCAGCGGAAGTTTTTCCGCGAGCATCTGTTGTGGACCCGGCTGGTGCGCGAGGCGCGCGTGACCGATCTGTCCGGACGGATGGTCGATTTGCCGTCTTACATCCGCCGCCACCGCGCGCGGCTGGTGCTCAAGCCGAACCTGATGTTCGGCGGCGAAGGGGTGGTCATCGGCCCGACAGTCAGCCAGCGGGTCTGGGAGACGCAGCTGCATCGCGCCCTGCGGGGCCGGGAGCCGTATGTGGTGCAGGAGCTGGCGAAGATTCCGACGGACACCTTTCCAGCGCTCAGCGACGGCGGCATCCGGCATGTGGAACGGTCTGTGGTCTCAGGATTTTTCTTCAACTCCTCCGGCGTCGGCTTGATCGGCCGGTTCTCCGGCAATCCGGTGGTCAACGTGTCGCGCGGCGGCGGCCTGGTTTCCGCCTTGTGGGTCCATTAGCGTCGAGTGAGACATCAGTCACAGGACTGCCTCAAACTAGGTGAGTTGACTCCTTTTCAATGAATAAAGTGCTGTTCATCACGTTCTTCCTGTTAAGTTGGCCTTCAATTGCACTTTGTGAGATGGGCGCTTCGAACGAAGAGCCCATGTATGGAAACCGAGCTTTTACGGCCGAACAAACCCAACTAAATAACGACGTAGTCGAGAGGGCAATTCAAGAGGCGGGGAGTCGCGAGCAGGCTGCTGAACGGACAATCAAATTGGCATGGCAATATTACTACAACCGTAATCCACAAACTGCTATGAAGCGGTTCAATCAGGCCTGGTTAATCGATCCAAATCATCCGGAAGTCTATTATGGTTTTGCTTATCTTCTTTCAGTTCAACGCAGAACTGATGACGCAATTCCATATTATAAGAAAGTCTTGACGATGAATCCCATGCACGCGATGGCGTCTGCCAATCTCGCTTACTCTTATTATCAACAAGCACAGGCTGCATATCGTAAGAAGCAACTGCAGGTACCGGATGATGAGGTTAAGAACTTCTTGGGGGAAGCATTGAGTTTATACGAAAAAGCCAGCCAAGTACCAATCTCTGGAAGCGATTTGAGGTTGGTATCATCTGAAAGCGAGCGGAGTTATATCTATTATAATTGGGCCGTTGCTTTGGAATTTAACGGAGAATATAGAAAAGCGTGGGAAAAAATTCGGCTCTGTCGGGCTTCCGGGGGTTCGAGTTTGATCGAGCCAGCATTCATCAGCGAGCTTTCTCGGTATTTGCCAGAACCGCCCGAATAGACGACCTGTGTCGCGCGGCGGCGGGCTGGTCTCCACCTTGTGGGTGCATTAGCGTTGAATGTATAGATATACAGTATTAGAAGGGATTAGATGGGCGAATCTAAGCAAGTAACAGAGAGGAGCCTTCGTCATTTCAAGAAGAGAGTGAAGTGGGCTTGGCGGTTAGTCTTCGTGGTCTTTTTTATAAGCGTCGTATCTAAATTTTTTCTACCGTCAGAAAAAAGCGAATCGGTGTGGCTGCTTATTTGGTTTTTCGGGCCAAACCTCTTTGCCGGCCTTGTCTTACTCATCATGTCCCACTGTCCTGGTTGCGGACACTTGTTTTATACAAACAAGTTCGGCGTTATTAATCCCTGGAGAAAAGATTGTGGTAATTGTGGAATGCGCTTTGGATCCCAGTGACTTATGGCTGACAAATGAACGGGCGGGATGATGAGTGAGAAGCTGGTGCTGGATCTCGAGACTCAGCGGGAGTTCAGTGAGGTAGAGGGCCGCAAACCCGAGTTGCTCGGGGTGTCGGTGGTCGGCGTCTACAGCTATGAAACCAACCGCTACGATGCCTACATGGAAGCCGACCTCGGGGCGAAGCTCGCCCCCCGGCTGCAGGCTGCCGAGATCATCATCGGCTTCAACAGCCGCCGCTTCGATCTGCCGGTGCTGCAGCCCTACCTGCCGTATGACGGGGCGGCGTTGCCGATGCTCGACATCATGGAGGAGGTCGTCAAAAACCTCGGCCACCGGGTGAGTCTCGACAGCATCGCCCAGGCAACGCTGGGCCGAGGAAAATCCGGCAGCGGACTGGACGCGCTGCGGTGGTTCAAGGAAGGCCGCTTCGATCTCATCACGAAATACTGTCTCGATGACGTGAAGCTGACGAAGGAAGTCTACGATTACGGCAAGACGCACGGCCGGCTCTTCGCCACCAGCCGCTTCGGCGGGGAGAAGCTGCAGATTCCGGTCTTCTGGCCGGAGCGCAAGCGGGATCAGGCGCTCATCCAGAAGATGCTGACCGAGGCGTTCGACAAGCGGCTGCAGGTCGAGATCGAATACCTGTCGCAAAGCGCCAAGGTGGGCGAGTCGGCACAGCGCATGCGCAAAATCAACGTCTACTCGATCCGCGAACCATACTTTGAGGGCTACTGCTTTTTCCGCCAGGAGGTGCGGCAGTTCCGCCTCGACCGCATCCTCGACATCAAGCCGACCTGGCAGCGCTACACCGTCCCGCCGGACTTCGTGCCCACCGCGCTCGCGGAATAACATGCGCGCCACGATCCTGGGCGCAGGCACCGCTATCCCGGCAACAGGCCACAGCCCGGCCGGCATCTACGTCCAAATTGCCGGCGAACATCTGCTGCTCGACGCCGGCCCGGGCACGCTGCAGCGGCTGGCCGCTGCCGGAGCCCCCTGGCACCGGCTGAACCGCATCCTGCTCACCCATTTCCACGTCGATCACTGCTTGGATCTGGTGTCGATTCTGTTTGCGCTGCGGATTCCGGATGTGCGGCGCCGCGCGCCGCTGTTCGTCTACGGGCCGCCGGGGTTGAAACAGTTGTACGGCCGGCTCAACACGGCGTTTCACGGCTGGGTCTCGCCGTGTGGCTTTCGGTTGATTCTGCGGGAGCTGACGGACACGGTCCTCCGGCTGCCTGGCTATCAGCTGCGCAGCTATCGCATGAAGCACGACGCGACGAAGGCCATCGGCTATCGCCTCACCTCAGCAGGAAAGAGCCTGGCCTATTCCGGCGACACCGATGTGTGCGCGAAGGTCATCGACCTCGGCCGCGACGCGGATACCTTGATTCTGGAGTGTTCGATGCCGGACCGGCGGAAAGTCGCCGGCCACCTGACGCCTTCGGAATGCGGCCGCATTGCCGCCGCGGCCGGCTGCCGCCGCCTGGTGCTGACCCACTTCTATCCCGTCTTCCGGGCCGGGGAGATTGAGCGCGTCGTCCGCCGCGCCTGGCGCGGACCGCTGCTGCTCGCCCGCGACTTCCGCGCTATTCGCCTGTAACCTTTGTTATAATAGGTAGAGACCCCACCGAAGGAGGAGATTCCATGAACGTGCTGAAAACCGGGCTCTTATTATCTGTACTCACGGTGCTGCTGATGGCTGTCGGCGGCTTGATGGGCGGACAGCAGGGGGCGACGACCGCCTTCGGCTTCGCCCTGATGATCAACTTTTTGTCCTATTGGTTCAGCGATAAGATCGTGCTGGCCATGTACCGGGCCAAGCCGCTCAGCGAAACCGATGCGCCGCAGGTCTATCGGGTGGTCCGCGACATCGCGGCACGCGACCATATCCCGATGCCGAAGCTCTATTTGATTCCGACGAGGACCCCGAATGCTTTCGCGACCGGCCGCAGCCCAAAGCACGCGGCCGTGGCGGTCACCGCCGGCCTGGTGGAGCTGATGAGCGAAGAGGAGTTGAAAGGCGTCCTTGCGCATGAGCTGAGCCACGTCAAGAACCGCGACACGCTGGTCATGACGATCGCCGCGGCGATCGCGGGTGCCATCTCCATGCTGGCCCATTGGGCCCGGTGGGGTGCGATGATGGGCGGCGACCGCAGCGACGACCGGCGCAACAGCAACGCGGGCGTGCAGGTGGTGGCGCTCTTACTCATCGCGGTGCTGGCGCCCCTGGCCGCCATGCTGATCCAGCTGGCGATTTCGCGCACGCGCGAGTTCGGCGCGGATGAGACCGGTGCCCGGCTGACCGGCAATCCGCAAGGGCTCGCGAACGCGCTCGAAAAGCTCGAAGCCGGAGTGAAGGCGCTGCCGATGGATGACGCCAACCCGGCGACCGCCCATCTGTTCATCGTCAATCCGCTGAGGGCAGGTGCGATCACCAAACTGTTCTCGACCCATCCGCCGGTGGCCGAGCGCATCGCGCGCCTGCGGAAGATGCGGATTTGATTTAATGAAGCGGTACGCGCATGAAGATGCCTAGGCGGTTGGCGGCGGCTGCAGCGCTGGTGATAGCACTGGCACCGGCGGCCGCGGCGCAGGAGCTGACGGTTTCCACCGAGGTGGATCGCACCACCGTCGAGGCCGGCACGCCGCTGCGCTTTTCGCTGACATTGACCGGCGATCTGGCCGGCGTGAAGCTGCCGGAATTGGCGCTGCCCGACGGATGGATTGTCGCCGCGCAGAGCCAGGCGACCAACTTCACGCTGCGCGCCGGAATGGCGCAGCGCGCGACGAGTCTGCAGTATGTGCTCGTGCCCCAGCAGCCGGGCACCTTTCAACTCGGGCCCTTTACCATCGAACAGCACGGCAAAACTCACACCACCGAACCCATCACCATCACCGTCGAGCCATCCAAGCGTCCGCGCGTTCCTCCGCCATCGGGGGAGCGATTTACCCTCTAATGACCGTCGGAAACACCAAAAAACGCAAGCCCTAGTCCACTAAAGACCGGTATTCCACAACAGCTGGTATTTTTGCGCTTGACAAGGCCTCCAGCTGTGCTAAAGTCAGCAATGCGCGACCCCAATGGCTTGGGGTTGTTCGGGGGACAGACGACAAGATCTTGGGTTTAGCAGGAGGAACAGCGCATGGCGGCAGGAGTCAAGGCGGCGGGAAAAACGGCTGGGACGGCCACGGCAACCCTCCAGGAGCGCCCCGAAACACCCCAGCATCCGAAGGGAGTGACCCTCCCCAGACGCTGGACCCGCCCCACCGTGCATCCCTACAGCGACATCACGTGGGAGCTGCGCAGCGCCACGATTACCAATGAAAAAGGCGAGGTGGTCTTCGAGCAAAAGGACGTCGAAGTCCCCAGCTTTTGGACGCAGCTGGCCACCAACGTCGTCGTCTCGAAATATTTCCGCGGCGCCCTCGGCACCCCCCAGCGCGAGCGCAGCGTCAAACAGCTCATCAGCCGCGTGGCCAACGCGGTCGCCGAATGGGGCGTGAAAGACGGCTATTTCGCCACGACCGAAGACGCCCAGGCCTTCAAGGACGAGCTGACCTACCTGCTGGTCAACCAGCACACCGCGTTTAATTCCCCCGTGTGGTTCAACGTCGGCATCGAAAAGACCCCGCAGTGCTCCGCCTGCTTCATCTTGTCGGTCGACGACACGATGGAGTCGATTCTCGAATGGTACCGCAACGAGGGGA
>OBEQ010926200.1_pt1 | contig 20486 bp, 25 predicted proteins | sample 1670901 | NCBI WGS metagenome assembly OBEQ01 (sample SAMEA104232315, study PRJEB22302) | groundwater metagenome | biome: forest; feature: aquifer; material: groundwater | place: USA | collected 2011-08-07 | depth 5.4 m
AATGCATCATAAATTGTATATCCCATTTCATTTGCGGGTTTTAATTCTGTATCGAAGATTATGAGACTTATATCAGGATAAGATTGGAATTGTGCAAGAGCTCCCTTTTTATTTTCTGCATAAAGGGGGGTATGAGAAAGTTCTTCAATGACTGAACCTATATCTTTGGCAAAATTGGAATCATAGTCTACAATTAGAATGTTCATTTCTTCTTTGAGAGTGAGGAATTATATAAATTTGTCTGAAAACTTCCAGAAACTATTTATATAATTAAAAATTAGTCAGTATATGCAAGAAGGTGAGTTATATGATATTCTTAAAAAAATTGTTGCCATTCATTTAACAGATTATTTTCCGAGGAAAAAATGCATTAAGCCTCGATTTTCTTTTCAGCCATTTTATATTGTTCGTGATACAACACATTTTACATTAAATGCTGTTGCACAAGATTTGGGTACATTTCAAACAGGTGGTGCAGGTAGTGCATCATGGTCAAATAAATCATTTGCAATTATTTGTCCGTTTGATAAATTGTATGCGTTGAATGGAAAAAATTTACAGAATTTTAATCCACAAGATACATTTTTTACTCGCATTGTAAAACTACCTGAGGGAACTGTTGTTCTTATATTACCTAGTGGGATTGATCAAGCAATAAAAGAAAAAATTATTTCACAAGAAGAAATGACAATGCATTTTGGAGAATACACAGGTCCTGTGCAAATTGTGGCAAATTATTTTGAAAAAAAGAGTGAAGGAATTTCTTATCGCATCTATAATTGGCATGCGCATGTACAGGTGAAAGATCTTGCACTACGTACTATCCATGAGATGGGTTATCCATATTCTGTTCCAGATAAATTAGTTGAAATAAATCAGACACTGGGGTTTGGATCGAAAATAGTTGCGCACGATGATCATTGGACAAAGAGTCTTGAAAATTTTTCGGGGGTGATTAGTATAACGAAAAGACACGTTGATAACATCGTTTCTTTTCTTAGTAAGTTAGATAGTTTGGGAATAAAACTTCCGACATATAGCATGGAACATTCAGGTTATAATCGAATTGGTTTTCCGAATATATCAGATAAAAAAGAAGTTGAAAAAATTATTGATGTTACTGAACGTACATTTTCTCCTGACATCCTTGATACTTTTTCTCGAGAAGAAAATGAAGGCGCGTGGTTCTATTCTTCTTGTTTAGATTACAAGAAAGGTATGGATAGTACACTTACTCTTCTCAGACCAGTTATCTTTGCTGAAGGTATGCTTTTGAATGAAAAAATTCCTAAGACATATCATAAAATAATTATTGTTCTTGTGAAAGATTATCAAAAGTATGTACGAGAACATATTCCAATGGCAGTTATTATCTTGATGCCCCATTTACAAGAAGCATTGAGTGATTCGTATATGAGAGAATCTCATTTATGAAAAGGATATTTTGCAGATTTAGATTTCAAAATAATTTTTTTTGTTTTAGTGATTAGAATAAATTAATTTTTACTTTTTCTTTATTAATCCATATCCGATCAATCGAAATCTTGTTCCAATACGCCGAGAAATAGTAACTCTTGCTCCTTCGTCTGCACAGACGGGTAATTTTAAAATACAATGAAATTTTCCTTTGGTAATTTCATTAACAACTCCGACAGTTGCAGCAGAGTTTACATTAAGCATTAACGCTTCTCCCATTTTAATTTGTTCAACAATAATATCTTCTTGTGCGCCCACTGCTCTTTCAAGAAGATGAACTTCAAGCCAAGCATCATGCCAGACAGGTGGAATTTTTCCTTGTTTTCCAACAACGCTTCCAGTAAGCGTATCTGATTTTACAATACTTGGGTCTAAACTGGTAAGAATTCCAATGGAACCTCCTGGGACAACTGTTGGTACATCTTTTCCGCCAGTTTTAAGAGATACTATTTTTGCAAGAATAGGTTTATAGGTTATCTTTCCTTCTTTTTCTATTTTTCTTCCGGGTGCAATTTCAATTTCATCATTTACTGAGAATACTCCTTGAATAAGTGCTCCACCAAGAACACCGCCGACAATCTTTGAAGGTTTTGTTCCGGGTTTGTTTATGTCAAAAGATCTTGCAACAAGCATGAGTGGATCTTTTGTTTTATCTCTTTGTGGAGTTGGAATATATTCTTCAATTGTTTGAACGAGAATATCAATATTAATATTATGTTGTGCAGAGATAGGAATTATTGGCGAGTTTTCATAAGGAGTTCCTTTCAGAAATGATTTGATTTGTTCATAACTTTTTAATGCATCTTCTTTTGAAGTGACATCTATTTTATTTTGAACAACAATTATTTTTTTAATTCCTACAATTTCAAGAGCCATAAGATGTTCTTTTGTTTGTGGTTGAGGACACATTTCATTTGCTGCAACAAGTAATAATGCGCCATCCATAATTGTTGCACCTGCAAGCATTGTTGCCATGAGAGATTCATGACCTGGTGCATCGACGATAGATATCTTTCGAACAAATGTTGCAACATGCCCATTTGAACAAGAGTGTTTTGTTGTATACTCTTCGCATTCAGAGCATTTGAAAATGGATACGTCTGCATATCCAAGTCTAATTGTAATTCCTCTTTTGATTTCTTCAGAATGAGTGTCAGTCCATTTTCCACTTAGTCTTTCGGTGAGTGTTGTTTTTCCATGATCAACATGTCCGACGAGACCTATATTTATTTGCGGTTGTGCATCCTCGATGGATGTTTCCTTATTCTCTGTTTGAATTTCTTTTTTCTTTGCGATGGTTTTTTTCTCCTTTCTTTTAATAAAGTTATATTAACATCCAGATAAGTGAAATGAGAACTAAAATTATTCCAATTAAAATTACAAGATATGCGGTTTGTTTTTCTTTTGGACGATTTTTAAAGTTTTCTATCCACAGTTTTGGATCGATTTTTATTTTTGTACTCAATTTCTTTTTTCTCCTTTTGAATTTGGTTAATATACTATTTTAGTATCTTATGATTCTTTTACTTCTTCTTTTTTCTCTTTTACTTTATCTTCGCCAAGAGGCATTGTTCCTGCTTTTGTAACTTTCATGTTTACTTGTGCAGTTTTATCAAAGATTGTATTTCCTGCAACATTCTTTCGAACCTTTTTTCCTTTTTCATTATTACGGATGCCAATTCCTCCTGTTGAAAAGATGCGTTTTCTCATTTGTCCAGAAACATCTTTACGCATGGGAAAACCTGCATTATCGCTTCCACCGGTAATGAGAAATTCATATCCTGAAAAACCAAGAAGTTCTCCTTTTACAGAATCACCAATTTTCAAATTAAAAAATTTTTTTACATCATCATCTTTTATGATGTGTTGATAACTTTTTCCCGTTTTTGGGTTAGAAAGTACTACTTTTATTTCTGCCATGTTTTTCTCCCCGAGGTGTTACACTTTATTTCAAGTACCTTTGTAAGGTGCCTCAGCTATGTTGTAATAGAAGAGAATGGGGTTTCTTTATAAAACATTTGGTGCTAATATGCTCTTCTTTGTGTCCAGCCTTGCATCATTAAAAGAAATCCACAAACGACGCTAAGAATTGCGCTGATGAGAAAAAGAATATTATGATCGACAGTTATGTTATCTAAATAGCCCATGTATGCTGCAATAGAAATAAGACCAGAAAGAAGACCAACAACACCAATACCTGTATGTTGAGAACCATGCTGTGAACTTGGGTACATATTTTTTATAATTTCGCATCTCTATTTAAATTTAATTTACTATTTTCAAGTACTCTCTCGTCGAGAGAAAGATTTATATATTGCATGTTTTGTTTTTATTACACATGGCAACACCACAAGCTGCATTGATAATTGTTCCTGCTCTGGTTCTTGGAGCAGTAATTGGTATCTATGAAGCGCTTGTTATTCATCGAGATGTACAAGTTCCAACGCACAGATTTGGGCATATGATCCACGCTCTTATTCTTTCCATTATTTTCGTTTTTGTATCTATGAATGTAGAATTTGTATTATCTCTCATTCCTCAATTGAAAGGCACATTCTTTGGAAATCCTATTGTTATGCAGATTGGAGTAGGTCTTCTTGCAGCAATAAAAATTCATGGAGTATCTGCTGCAATTAAAGGAACTTCTGGTTCAAGTATGGGTATGAAAGAAACATGGTTTCATAGTATTCTTGTTGGTGCATTAATTGTTGGTGCACCTTATGGATATCCATTATTAAAACCAATCTTGCCAAAATGGGCGCAGTAATTTTTTTTATTTTTTCATAAAAATTTTCCTTCAAAAAACTAAACATTAATATAATCTATTTCTTCTAAAAAAACTATGAGCGTGAAACTTCTTTCTGAAAAAGAACTTGCAGCAATTCCTCGAACAAATATTGTTGATTTTATTCTTGGAGGAATAGAAGTTATTGAAAAAGATATTTCACTTAATCAATTGAGCGAAGATGTTTCTCTTGCTTGGCAAAATTCCGAGAGAAAAATTCAACTTCTTAATCTTATTCGACTTTTCAAAATTCTTACAGATGAATGTGCACATGATCCTCAAACAGGCAGAATTCTTATTGATGCTTCTCAAGTTGTTCGTGCCCTTTTGAGTCTTCAAAAAACATTTGAAACAGGTGATGCAGCAAAGTGGCTTATTGCTGTTAAAAAACAAGCATTAACTGAGGAACATGCAATCAATATTTCTTTAAAAAAAATTATTGGTCTTTTGGAAGAATGGAAAGAGTTTATTCTTCCAAAAATTGTGATTCCTGTTGGGAATTCTCATACACATGATACATATCATCCTCAGTTTTCTGAAACTTATTCTTTTCTTCCGTCCATTCTTCCACCAGATTATCGATCAAATTTTTTCTTTGAAATTCATATAAAAGAACTTTGTCCATATCTTACTTCGTTTCTTTTTCATTCGTATAAACATACACAGGCAGCATTTCAAGAAACACAGACAATTGAACAGTTACAATCAACAAATATCCATGTGGATTTGCAGGATGAAGATGCAATTGAAGAACAAGATAATATACGAGCTCTTCGCATTCATGGTCCTTCGGATGATAAACGATATCCTGGTTCTTATATTTTCATTCGAAGAGGTCATCATCGCACAAGGGAATTGTATAAAAGATACTTGGAAGGAAAAATTTCAGGTGAATTAAAAATTCTTGTTCAAAAAATAGAACTCACAGATTTTCCCGCTGATTTTTTAAGAGATGCAAAAAAAGAAATTCTTGTAAGAGAAAATCTAAGACTTGAACTTATGAAGAAAGTATGATTCTATTTTTTATAGATCTGCATACATAAACTGAGCAAGAAATTCAGGATCATTAAATCTGTTTCTTGGAAATGTTTCATCGAATGTTTCTTTCTGAAAAAGAATGTCTGTTTTTTTGAAAAACTTTTTTATTATTTGAAATGAATTTTCATGTGGATAATATCCATAAGATCTGTTGTTGATGTAAGATACTGTCCAAAATTCATCTTGCTTTTCAAAGCGCATTTCTCCAGCACCAAATACTTTTTTTCCTGCCGCAACGGTAACATGTTCATTTTCTTCGCCACCAATAACAATTTTTTCATCTTCAGAAATAATGTATGTTTGAGGTTTGTCGTTTGGTTGTTTGTTTCTTTCAATTACATTCTGATATTTCTCAAGGTTTTCGCTTGATACAAAGATTGGTGTGTATTCTCTTCTAAGTGCGTGGTTATATTGTTCGTCGCTTCCAGCAAATGAGTAAAGTATTTTTGCATTGTCTTTGCAATTTTGGAGGGCCATTTTTGCAATGGCTTTTGAATGTGATTTTTCTTTTGTCACATAATCTTGAAGGAATTCTGATGCTCGTGGATCTTTTGTTTCAAACATATAACCAAGAATGTATCTTTGAATCTGAATGTTTTTAGTATTATTAAAATAATTAACAAGTGGGAAAAGTGCTCGCGTATCTTTTAATTGTCCGAGTGAAACGATTGCAGATGTTGCAAAAAAAGAATTTTCTAAAAGATTAATAAGAACAGTATATGCATCGCGCTGTGTTTCAGAAGAAGAAAGACTGCCCATTGCTTCGATTGCAGTAATTTTATCAAATTGGGTTGATTTATCTTCGAGAGTGCGAATGCATGTTTCAAGACCTTCTTTTGGTTCTGTGAGACAAATATAGTAGATTTCTTTGCGCATATTTCGGGTTTATTTGCAGGGAATATAAATGTTTCTTTTTTTATTACTTTTAAGTGGGCATTTTTTATACTGAGTGCTGATTAGTCAGGGGGAATTTATTTTTTACAATGTTTTGCATGTTTATCATATTCTTCAACAATTTCATCGATCATGCGAATTCCTTTATTGATTCTGTTATGAAATCCATGCATGCGGGAAAATAATTTGTTTTTTTCAACAGTGTGGTAGTTTTTTCCCTGAAAGTTTGTGCTATTCTCAGCAAATTCTATGAGTTCAAGTTTTTTTGATTTGGTATCTAAAACAAAATACTGTTCGCAGGACATATTTGCATAAGAAGCACATACTTCTGTTTCAAGATCTTTTCTTTGCGAAATTTTTATGAGTGGAATTCTCATAAATCCGTGTGTTGATAGATGAACATCAATTAATTCAGTATTCGAATCGGAGAATTTTCGCTTGTAAAACAGGAGACTATACAGTAATTTTTCTCCAAGAACATTCTTAAATCCAAAGTAGCTTTCTTCGTCTTTGCTTTCTTTTCTAAAAACAGGTTCTAAGAGGATAATGTCAGGTGTCATATCTTTCCTCATATCGTTCAAGTAAAACATTTTTGAATGCATCATCAATGTGATATCCATCTTCTCTAAATTCTTCTTCTGCAGCAAGTAATACTTTCTGTTTATCTTTTTCTGTTTCTTTAAGTCCCTCTAATACTATGTCTATAATTCTTCTCTGAACTCCAATTGACTTATGAATTTCACGTACTTCTTGAATTTTTACTTTCAAAAATATTTGATCACTTGTTCTTTTTCCAGTTGTATCATAAACTATTGATTTTCCGACAACTCCTTCTAGTCTAAGAGTTTCAGAATAATGTTCAAGACCTCTTAATTGTCTGTTGAATGAAGTTATGTCTTGAGATTGATTTATTTTAGAAATGAGTCTTGGAATTTGCAATCCATATTTTTCTGCAATCTTTTCTTTTTCTGTCCGATCTGTAAATTGATAATCTTTTCGTATCACATCAATGAGATATGCATCCTCTTTTTCTGATTGAATGTATAAGTGATCGAATTCGGGTGAAACGATTTCAAGAACAGGAATGATCCCTTCTGATGCAAGAGTAAGTGCTCCAGAATATTTTGTTGAAATAATCCGTTTTGCAATTTCACCCCATCTTTTTTCTCGTGCATCTCTTGGAATTCCATCAATTCTTTTTCTGGTTGCAAAAAAGAATTCACCTTCATTTTCAAAAAGACGAATATTTACTCCGTCAATTTTTTCTTCAAAAATAATTTCTCCATTTTTTAATGTTGAAAGAAGTTCTCTTTCTGTTTTTGCAGCGGCAGACATTGAAGAGTAATCTGTGCTCATAAATATTTTAGGATAGCCTCTGATAATTTTACGAGGTGTTATAAAAAATGTGCCTTTGAGAAGACTTGTTTCAATTGCATAGTCTGGAAGAAATGAAGGAACGAAAAGAATGTTTTCTTTGTTGTCATAGTGCACAAAACATTGTTCGGGAACTTCAAATATGCGAGAGAGTCTTCTTGGAGTAAATTCTCCTTGATCGGCTGCAAGAAGTTTATTGTAAAAATCTCCGTACATCATTTTTTTTTTACCCGAAGATAATATTCTGGCCTAATGGGCGTTATATTATTATATCCTTTTTTTGAAAGACCTTTTGTAGCAAGTGCAATGTCGGTATCTTTCGTGACCATGAAAACTGATGTATCGATAAGATCCATTGCGAGACTTAATTGTTCAATATCCGCGGTAGCAAGTCTTGAATTATGTTTTGTATTATCTGGTTCCGAGTTGAATGCATCTTGAATAAGTCTGACACGATTTTCTTCAGGAGGCATTTGTTCGAACATGATAAGCCCTCCTTTCCACGTCGTATATAATTTTCCGATGAGATCATCGGGTACAAGAATTCGTCCATCATCCATTCTTCTTTTTTGTCGATTTTGTGTATGTAGTTCTTGAAGAACTCCTCCGCAAATGATGTATGCAAATTCTTTTCTTGCAACTTCTTGTAAAGGAGTATATCTTCGCGATGGATGATGGTAGAGTGCAATTATGCCGCAGGTATCGAGTACAAAATAAACTTCTCGTCTATAAACATCTGTTTTTACCTCTCTTAACATTTCTTCCAAATGTCTTACATAGAGTTTTTCTTCAGGATAACGATTCATGGGTGTGTTTTTCTAACAAGAGTATTTAAATGTTTCTTCATTCATTACGTATGAGTAGTTATTAAATCTCTTCGTCTCTCCCACAATCCTTTTAAACTTACATATAATTCTTTCTCTTATGGGTTTAAAAGAGGTAATTGTATTTTTGGGAAGTTTGGGATTTTGGGATGTTCTCCTGCCTTTTTTTCTGGTGTTTCTAATACTTTATGCAGTTCTTCAAAAAACAAGAGTTCTTGGAGAAGAAAATGGAAAACCAAAATCTAATGTAAACGCGGCGGTTTCTACAATGATTGGATTAATGGTTGTCGCATTCACTTCTCTTGTCGACGCAATTAGTCTTTTTGTTTCTCATATTGCTCTTTTTCTTGTTGCAGCAGTGTGTGTAGTAATTGTTGCAGGTATGTTTGGAAGAACAGGAGAAAAACCAAAGGGGTGGCTTCTTGTCGGAATATTTGGACTTGTATTAATTGCATTGTTATATGCAGTAGGACTGTATGCGAAATTGGATATGACTAAGATATTTGCCGCAATTTTTAATCCTCTTCTCATTATTGCAGTAGTTTTTATTGGAGTATTGTATTTTGTCGTGCGAGAAAAAACAGATGGTTTAGCACAACCACACACAGGATCAACGAATCAAAATGACAATTCTAATAATCGAAATCGTGAAACACCAAGTTCATCAGCAGGCACTCAACCACAATTTCCAAAAGAACTCGAAGATGAACTTCAAAAAGTTTTTCGAGGAACTCCAGAGGAATTTAAAAATTTTAATCCAAAACAACATGAACATGATCATTGATGAAAATTGAGAAGATGAAAAGGTACACTCATTTTAAGCTTAAACACATTCAATTAAGCTCAAATAAAGCAAAGATTTATATTATTCCACCTGTAGTTTTAGCATAATTGCAGGAATTTTGAGTATTTGACTGTTGATATGTTGCCTGCGCATTTTGATAACAGTAAAAAAAATAATAAAAAAGAATAGGAAAGGAAGGTGAACAAATGGTAGATGGCTATTGTGTTAAGTGTAAATCAAAAAGAGAGATGAAAGATGCAAAAGAAGTTTCTATGAAAGGAAAAGGCGGCGCAACACGTAAGGCTGCAAAAGGAACTTGTACAAAATGCGGAACAACTATGTTTAAAATTCTCGCAGCTGGTGCAAAAATTAAATAATTTTCTTTTCTTTTCTTTTTTCTTTTGATTGTTCGTTCTGGGTATGTCAGAAATGCATCTTCTCTTTTGCAAAAGAAGTTTGGAAACGAATGCATCTATGTATTGTTGATGCATTTCTGATCATGATCAGAAACGATAAACGTTTCTGACACATACCCCGTAGCTCTGCTGCGAAAAGGGTTTTTGATTTTGCAAAGATATTTATAGCAATAAAAAATATTCATAAAAATAATATACTTAATGAAAATATGTAATAATTAAATTCTTTTTAATAAACAAATAATAATTGGAGGATTAGTATGAAAATTGGAGAAACAGTACCTGATATTTCGTTTGAAATGTATCAACATGAAGAAATTAAAAAAGTAAAATTATCTGATTACAAAGGAAAGTGGTTTGTTCTACTTTTTTACCCTGCGGATTTTACATTTATCTGTCCGACGGAACTTGAGGAAGCAGCAGAACATTATTCTGAATTTCAAAAAGAAGGTTGCGAAATCCTTGCAGTAAGTACGGATACTGTTTTTGTGCATAAGGCGTGGCATGATAATTCTCCTGCAATAAAAAAAGTAAATTATCCAATGGTTGCAGACCCTACGGGAAAACTCTGCAAAGCATTTGGAACATATATTGACGATGAAGGATTAAGTCTTCGAGGAAGTTTCGTAATAGATCCTGATGGTGTTCTCAAGGCATATGAAATACATGACAATAGTGTCGGAAGGAGTATAGAAGAATTATTGCGAAAAGTACAAGCTGCAAAGTTTGTAAGAGAACATAAAGGAGAAGTATGTCCTGCAAAATGGAAACCTGGAAATAATACTTTAAAACCAGGTTTAGATTTGGTTGGAAAAATTTAAAAAAGGTAATTTTATTTTTTTTGATTTTTCATATTTTTTTAAGGCAAAAAACAAAATAAAAGAAAATAGTATTGATGAGGAGGAAACATGACATTTATTGCAAAAAATTTTGAACATCTTATTGGAACTACAGGTTTTAGCGATGCACTCTTAAAAAATCATTTTACTTTATATCAAGCGTATGTTACAAATGTAAACAAACTTTTTGATGTTCTTGCAGTACTTACAAAAGAAGGAAAAACAGGATCGCCTGAATTTGCTGAGTTAAAGAGAAGATTTGGATGGGAATTTAATGGAATGAGACTTCATGAATATTATTTTAGTAATCTTACAAAAAATAAAAATTCTTTTAATCATGAATCAAATTTGGGAAAACTTATTACATTACAATTTGGTTCATATGAAGACTGGGAAAAAGATTTTAAAGCAACAGGAGCTATGCGAGGAATCGGATGGGTCATTTTATGTCTTGACCCTGTGAGTGGAAAACTGTTTAATGTGTGGATTAATGAACATGATGTTGGTCATTTATGTGATGCAGTCCCGCTTCTTGTTATGGATGTTTTTGAACACGCATTTATGCTGGACTATGGAACAAAACGAGCAGACTATATTGTTGCTTTTTTTCAGACAATTGATTGGACTGTTGTAGAAAGTCACTTGAGTAAGATTGAATCAAAAGCTCTTCATTCATGAGGTGAAAAGTCATGCTTACTGAAAAACAAACTGCACCAAATTTTACTTTAAATGATTCAGATGGAAAAGCACATACTCTTTCAACGTATCTTGGAAAAAAGGTAGTTCTTTATTTTTATCCGAGAGATGATACGCCAGGTTGTACAACTGAAGCATGTAATTTTAGGGATGATCAAAAGACTTTTGCAAAAAAGAATGTTGTAGTTATAGGAGTTAGTGGGGATACGGAAATATCGCACAAAAAATTTTCAGAAAAATATGATCTTTCTTTTACTCTTCTTTCTGATCCGAATAAAGAAGTGATAAAAAAATATGGTGCATGGGGAGAAAAATCTCTGTATGGAAAAAAGTATGAAGGAATTTTAAGAATCACTTATCTTATAGATGAAAAAGGAAAAATTATCAAAGTATTTCCGAAAGTATCTCCAAAAGAACATGCTAAAGAGATACTTGAGTCTCTTTAGTTTTTTTTAAATATGATTCAAGAACAACTCCAATTACCTTTTTCAGAAGAACAGAGTAAAAAAGTGAAAAATATTCAAGAAAACTATACTGGTTTTTTCGTTCCATCATTTCACTCATCTTATGATTTAGAAATTTTTATTGAATCAATATCTATTATTGATTTCGGATTATCTGTTCTTGGAAATCGTATGAAAAAACAACCAAATGGAGAAAATTATTACGGTCTTTGTCCATTTCATGGAGAAAAAACTCCTTCTTTTTCATTTCGTGCAAAATATAATTTTTATCAATGTTATGGTTGTGGTGCACAAGGAGGACCATTTATTTTGGATAAAGAAAAAAACGGAGGCGAATTTCTTCTTGAGATTTTGCGAAAAACTGTTCTTCCACTAAGTTTTGATCCATTCATTGATGAACTTTCTTCTTTAACAAATCTTTTATCTGAAAAAAGAGTGTATGCGCGAATACTGAAAGAAAAAGTTGATGAAGAGTGCAGGAGATTTTATTACTAATGGGTTTATTTTTTGAGTATATTCTTTTGTTTTTGGTTTTTTTTATTCTCTTTTTATTTTTTACAATAAGCGTCATTATAATGAACCATAAGTTCTTCGTTTTCTTTTATTTTGAAAAAATATTCAAGATGAGAATATACTTTTTTATCTATAATGTTTATTGGAATTATATTTGTGTGTTTTCGAATAGATGTAATTTTATTCGTAATAAAAATGATGAATCTATCATCTATATAGATTTCTTCATTGGTTACTTTCTGAGTTATGTATTTTTTTTTTATATGTTCAGGATATCCTCCTCCCATTGCTGATGCAAAACAAGGTATTCTATAATGAGGATTTTCCACAGTTTTTGTTGTTTCTATTTCTCTTTGAAAATAGGGTAATGTTGGAAATGCAAGAAATGTGTAGAGCGGTTTTAGATGTTCTTCTACTTTTTGAGAAGGTAGATATTCTTCTTTGTCGTTTTTATTTTTATCATTATTTTCAAATAAATGAACGATTTTTTCTAAGTATTTTTCTACTTTCTTTTTACGAATAGATGCAGTGAATTCTTTTGCAATTTCATTTGAACAAATACATTCGGGATCATTTAAAAGAAAAATTATTTCTTCTTGTGCAGTAAATGGAAAAAATATAGTTGATTCATTTTTTTCTTGAGCTTTTCTAAAAAGAGATGGATGTTCATCTATTCTTTTTTCTTGTTCTTTTTTCTCTATTTCTTTTAATCTTCTTTCTTCTGTTTCTCTTTTTTTCTTTTCCTCTTTTTCTTGTTTATTTCGAAATGTGAGAAGATCTTCGAGTGCAGTTTTTTCATTCGTAATATTTTCTTTAGTTAAGTTTTCTAACATTTTTTTTCTTTGTATGATCTCTTTTGTTTTTTTATGGATTCTTTTTTATTGACAAGCGAAGCTTCCTTGCGGGTTTAATATTTCGCCCTTTAGGGCGAACCTATCAATTCAAAACAACAGTATTCCACTCTATCAGGTGAAACAAATGTTTCGGAATATTGTGTGCTCAAATGTCAGAAATGCATCTTATTTTTCATAATTTCATTTTAATCCAGTTCAAGCATTCTAAATCTGTCTGATATCTCTGTCGTTGTCTTCTCATTTTGTTTTTTATTTTCAATTTCATCAAGTTCAAGCATTCTAAATCTATATGTTCCATCAAAATTTTTTTCTTCTAATGTTTCATCAGGACCGGCATAGTATTTTGTGTAGACTTTCTGAAATACTTCTTTTACTTGTCCTATTTTCTTATCGCTTGCAGGGAGATATTCTCCTTGCATCCCTAAAATTGCATCATCTAAATAGTTCTTTTTTATTATTTTTAATTCTTCAATGATATCTTCTTCAGGTTTTTGATGAGCGCTAGTGAGAAGATGCATGAGATGATTATACGTTACTCCTGCTCGTTGGTTATCCCCAACTTCTAGATAACAAGAGATACTATTTGCAAAATGTCTGAATTCATTTTTATTTACTCGTGCAGAAACCTGGTAAGGAATATTTTTTGTTTCATAAAACGCAGTTGGAAATATCTCTTTTTCAACAATTACTTTTTTAGTTTTTATTTTTTTTTCATTTTTATCAGATTTGCTTTTATTATTTTCTCTATTTTGTGGTCTATTCTGATATACGATTCTATCAATATATTCAACTCTTACACTTCCACTACCATTACACATGTTTCATCACCTCTTGTATCTTTTCAATTTTATCTAGTCTCTCCCAAGGAAAATTTTTTCTTCCAAAATGTCCATATGCGGCAGTTGGCAAATAGGATATTTTTCGAAGTTCAAGATTGGTTATTGTTTTTGTTATTGTTGTATCGAAAGTTTCATCAATTATTTTTTCGATTTGTTTGTTCGTATATTTGCTTGTATCCTTTGTATCAATAGTTATGTGGAGAGGTTTTGGACAACCTATTGCATATGAAAAACCAATTTCAATTTCTTTTGCAATTTCTGCATTCACTAAATTTTTTGCAATATATCTCGCAAGATATGCTCCGCATCTGTCGCTGCTTGTCGGGTCTTTTCCAGAGAATGCTCCGCCACCATGTCTTGCAGCTTCGCCGTATGAATCAACAATAAGTTTTCTTCCCGTAATTCCTGTATCAATTGCAGGTCCACCGACAATAAACCTTCCTGTTGGATTAATGAAAACCTTTGTTTTTTTATTAAAAAAATTTTGTGTTTGAAAATGGAGTGTTGGAATGATAAGTTTTTCTAAAAGATCATTTTCTAATTCGGATCGTAATACAGATGGGTCATGCATTGTTGATATGACAATTGTATCTGCATAGATGGGTTTATTATTTTCATATGCAATTGTTACTTGTGTTTTTCCATCAGGTCTTAAGTAGGGAAGTATATTTTGTTTGCGAAGTTTTGTAAGATTTCTTGCAAGATTATGTGCAAGTGTTATTGGAAGAGGCATACATTGTTCTGTTTCAATACACGCATATCCAAACACGATTCCTTGATCTCTTGATCCTAATACATTTTCTTCAGTAAAAGTCCATTTATTTTTTTCATTAATTTCATGGCGTTCGATACAATCAATTATTTTTACCGTTTCTGCGCAAAAACCATCAGCGGAATTTGTATATCCTATTTCTTTTATTATGGATCTTACCTTTTCAGAAATATCTTGTGTGTAACAATTAACTCCCCCAACTTCACCACTAATACATACAAGGTCTCTTGCTGCAAGCATTTTTATTGAAACCATTGCGTCAGAATCTTTTGAAAGAAAAAGATCAACAATGCCGTCGGAGATAATGTCGCATACTTTATCTGGGTGTCCTTCAGTTACTGATTCGCTTGTTTTGTAGTGTGTCATGTATGTTTTTCTCCAGTTAGTTTTGAAAGAAGTGCATCTGTTTTATTGGTGATTATTTCTTCAAGAAGATCTACAAAGAGTCGGAATGATTTTTTAGTATAGGAACATCTGCTTTTTGAAAATTTTTCTCCTTTCTTTTCTTGGATGCGTATTACAGGTAAACCATGTACCGATTCAAGTTTATATTTATGAGTTGAACTTACATACGTTTCAGAGATGCAAACATTATTTGTGTATCTTTTTATTTGTTCTTCAATAGAAAGTGAAGGATTCATTTCATCATATTTCTTTTCAAGAATTCCTTTTTTTAGATAGTTCAGATTTGTAACTTTACAAAATTCTTTTTCAGTTAACATAATAGTAGAATCTAATGATTCATTTATTTTGACAGTTTTTGTACTGTGATTAATCATAAAAGATTCACCTGTTGGAAAAGTAAGAAATGGAAAACCTTTTAATCTTCTTGAAGTACCGAGTTCTTTTTGTGTATATTCCTTAATCTTTTTAATCTCTTCAATATCTTTTTTTGAAAATGAGATAGTGGGTGTTTCTTTAGCGAATACAAATGAATCATCTGTAAAACGCATCCATCCTGCAAGAGTTATTGGAATTTCTACTAACCTTATTTCTTCGCTGGAGAGACTAACTCCCACTTTCTCTTCTTCTGTTGAAAAAAGAATACGTGTTTCGTTGTTCATTATTTGAAATTCATCAATGAACATTTTTGCATAGGATCCACATACTTGATGATTATAAATATGTCTTCGAATTTTTTGAACTTCTTGCACACCTGCTTTTTCTTCATATTGGAAGAATGTTTTACATTTGAATAAAATATCCTTAAGAAGACAGAGATGTTGATTTGCTTCAGTATTTTCATAATCAAACTGCAATACTCTTTCATATGCATTTTTCGCATTCTCAAGAAGAACAGCTACTTTTTCTTCTTGTTTTATTTTTTGAAAATTTTCAAGGTCTATTAATTGAGTTAATGTATTTGCTTTTCCAAGGAGAGCATTTATCTGTGTTTCATCTTCTTTTAAGATTTTTGAGTATAGTTGGAATGCTTCATTAAAATTTTTTTTCTTGAATTCTTCATCAGCATTTTTTTGATAGTTTATTTTTTGTGTCATTTTTCTTTTTTTGTCTTTTTTCTATTTTTATTTTATTTTTTATTCTTTTAAACTATTTTTCGACATAATTTTTTAAAAAATGCTCTTCGTCTTCCATGGATAGTCTTATACAGGGGGATATTCTTGCTCGATAGGGCATTTTTTCATTTTTGAAATATATTTTTCCAAAATAATAAGTCCCAATCCCTTCTATTTCATTGCTGATAAAAATTTCGCCATTTCGCATACAATTACCTGTATAATCTCCTGTTTTTTCAACTTCGATCCTACCTCCAGTCATATGATCTCCGAGAGAATTTTTTGCCTCCTTCAAAATGAGTATTCCTCCTTCCATATATTTTCCTGCAGCATTTTCTGCAGTTCCATTAACGTTCACTCTTCCATCTTTCATAGAAAAACAAGTAAAGTAACCCGTATCTCCTTTAATAAATACGTTCGCACCATCATTTCTAAAACATAGCCAATCAATCTTTTTCTCGTAAAGTGAGGTATTGATATGATACTGTTCAGTTATCTGTGCTCTTTCTTTTGTTTTTTTATGATGTCTATTTATTAGACTTGAAATAAAAATTCCGACATTTGAAGAAAATTGATCTTCTTGATCTGGATAAGAAGGAAAAGGATTTTTTGAATAAACGACTTTTCCTCTAAAGTCCTGAAGGTCATGAAGGCTTAATGAAAAAAGAGTTATATCATTACTTGTGAAATCGATTTTTTTAATAAGTTTGTAAGAAAATTCATAATTTTTTTTTACTTCATCAAATGTTTTTGGTACAAATTTTGAAGATAAGAACTCTTCACATTTTTCTAAAATTTTATCTACTTGAAAATCTTGCTTTGGACAAATAAGTTCTCTTATTTCTGCTTTTGTTATATGTGCATATTCTTCTTTTATCTGTTTTTGTAAGTTCATTTTTTACTCTTTTTTTATATTTTTTCTTGTCTTTGTTTTTATTTTTCAAAAAGATACTTCATAAAAATATCTTGATCTTTTTTTTCAATCCAATACTGAAGTCCAAATGAAGAGTTATTCAACCGTTCATTTTTACTCATTTCATCTGCTAAATGTAGTTTTTCAATAAGCGTGTTTTTTTCTGAAGGTGAAAGAACAGTATATCCTACTATTGCATCAAATAAGTTTTTATTCTCTTTTGCAAAACATCGATGTGCATAGTAGATTGCAGGTAAAAAAAGAGAAGATTTTGTATTAGTTTCTTGGGTATTTGTATCCTCTACAATTGTTTCATCTAATTTTCTGATAGATACAAGTATCTGAGGATAAATCTGAATAAGATTTTCTAAGTCTGTTATTTGTAGTTCTTTTATTTTTATATGAACATAGTCTGGTATCATTTTGCTTTTTTCAATTTGTGGATTCATTTTTTTCTCCGAAATAATATTTATTTTATTTTCTGATTTCTTGTTTTATTACACTCATTTATTCATTTCAAAACAGTGGATACTACTTAAAATAATCTTTCAATTTTTTTGTAAATCAGATATATTTATATAGAAAAGTATCTTTTTAACGTAAAATGAGCTTGGATAATGCTGATTTTAAAATTCTTGTAGAACTTGATAGAGATCCACGTATTACTACGAGTCGTTTAGGAAAAAAAGTAAGAGTAAGTCAGCAAGTTACGGATTATAGAATAAAAAGACTTATGTCTGAAAAAGTAATAAATCAATTTGCAACAATTATTGATCTTGCAAAAATAGGATATGTACAATATTGTATACTTCTTCAATTAGGAAATGTTTCTGAAGAAGAAAAACAAAAAATACTTTCCTTTTTAAAAAAAGATAAGTCAGTATATTGGGCTACAAGTATTGGTGGAAAATGGGATTTATTTATTGCAGTGTGTGTTAAGAATTATTCTGATTTTGAAGAATTTTTACATGTGCTTTTTACTTCGTTTCCAAAATTTGTAAAAGACTATGATGCAATTGCTGTTTTAACGCAGGAGTTTTATGCACATAAGTATCTTTCAAAATCTTTTCAAAATAATTTTTCTCAAAATAAATCTGAGAAGATTTCTGAAAATGTATCTAAAAATATCTTTGAAAAAATATTTCTAAACACAGGAGATGTTGGAAATATCGCTCTTACTGCACTTGATTTTCAGATACTTTCTCTCATAAAATCTGATTGCAGAATGTCTAGTTTGGAACTTGGCAAACAATGTAAGGTGAGTTATAAAACAATTCAACAGCACATAAAAAATTTAGAAGTTCAAAAAATTATTCAAGGATACAGATTATTTTTACGTTCAGAAGATTTTGGTTACAAAGCATATCTTCTTCTTTTTTCTTTTCAAGAATATGGAAGAGATGCAGAAAAAAAATTATTTCAGTATGTTTCTCAAAAAAAAGAAGTAACACAAGCAATGAAAGTATTTGGAAGATACAGTATTCTTCTCCATATTCGCTTAAAATCAGAACAAGAATTGCAGCATTTTATTATTGAATTGCGAAATAGATATGCAAGTTTAGGTTCTTATGAAATTATTCCTGTTTTTTCGGATATTGCAATCAATACGTTTCCCCTATGAAGAAATTTCTAAATATTTTTTTGTCGTTTTTTTTTTTTTATTATGAGATTGATTAATCATATTTCAGATAATTTGAGTGCCGAATAGAATTGTTCAATTGTATAAGTTGGGGGACAATTCTCTGGAATGCAAAGATACACACCCCAAGCGTAATCTTTTTTTGAATGAAATTCTTGTCCAAAAGATGCAAGAAGAGTAGTATTTGCCATTTTTTTTATGTATGACTCTTTTAACCAAGTAGGATTAAGGAACATGCTATTAAGATACTGTTCAATTATTTGTTTTTCTTTGATGTGTGCAGGAATTTCATATTTGACTGTTATCTCTTTTCGTTCAGAAGGATCTTTGAAATTTTTTTCTTCCAGAATGGTGATGTCTAAATTTATTTTCTCCCAGTCTGAAAGTTTTTTAATTGATTCTTTTTTGTCTACGGGGATTTGATAACAGATAACTCCTGAAAGACTTATATATTTTTCAATAAAATCAAATGAGGTAACTAATTTAATGTAGGTATCAATTAAATGTTTTTCAAGACTTATTGTCTCTTTTTCAAGACTTATTGTCTCTTTTCCAAGACTTATTGTCTCTTTTCCAAGACTTATTGTCTCTTTTCCAAGACTTATTGTCTCTTTTCCAAGATGTATTGTCTCTTTTCCAAGTAAACTTCTCACCATAAACATTTCATCGAGGAGAATATGTTCTGTTTCATCTGCAAATAAAGTATTTTGCTTCGAATAGTTCTTGTGTTCTTCTTCATTAAAGATGAGTTCTACTTTTTCGAAACTTTTATTTGATAATAAAAGAGCGGAAATATCTTGATTATTGCTATGGTTACATGTGGTTTGTATTTTTAGAAGATGTTGGTGTTTTTAATTATCCTTTTCATCGTTTATAAAATATCTTTCTTCCTTTTATTTTTTTGCATTTGAAAAGGAGTTAATTATCTTTTTGTATTTAAACAGACAAGTATATAAATAGTTTTTTATTCTGATCTTATATGGTGATGAAAAAAACATATTTCTTTGTCTTTCTTGGAATTATTATTCTTGGAATCTATTTTTATTTTCAGGGAAGCACTACTTTTCATTTTTTATCTTCGCCCATGAATGACGATGAAAAATTTGTTGTCCACATGCATCCTTATCTTGAAATTCAAATTCTTGGAAATATTGAGACTATCCCTGCGAATATAGGCATACATCAAAATGGAATGGATCGAGAGGGAAAAAGCCAGATTATTACTGAATCAATTCATACACATGATGCGATGGGAAAGATTCATGTAGAGTCATTAGTTCTTCGCGAGTTTTATTTGTCTCAATTTTTTTTTGTTTGGAATCAGACATTTAATGAAAATTGTATTTTTACGTATTGCGTTGATGAGAATCATACACTTACTATGTATGTTAATAATGTTCCAAATAAGATGTATGGATTACTTCCTTTACGCGATCTGGATAGAATAAAAATAGTATATGAAGAGAAGAAGAGATAAAAAAGAGATAAAAAAGAAATAAAAAAGAGATATGAATCTAAAAAATAAAGATTAAAGAACAGAAAAATAATTTCTGAAAACATTTATTAACAGTACTCTTTTTCAATTCGTAATGAGACTCATTTCCGACTTTCATATTCATTCGCGTTTTGCAAGAGGCTGTTCAAAAGATATTACTCTTGCAAACCTTGAAAAGTATGCGAGAATAAAAGGCATAAATCTTCTTGGAACAGGTGATTTTACACATCCTGATTGGATGAAAGAGATCAGACCTCAATTAATAGATAATGGAGAAGGAATTTTTCTTACAAAAACAAAGTTTCCTTTTTTACTGCAAACAGAAATTTCACTTATTTATACACAAGGTGGGAA